>Ga0247713_1000014_pt1 | contig 138242 bp, 135 predicted proteins | sample 21E_NmetaG_FD_189936 | JGI IMG/M metagenome (GOLD analysis project Ga0247713, IMG submission 189936) | Soil microbial communities from hillslope of Landscape Evolution Observatory, University of Arizona, Oracle, AZ, United States - 2-1-E_N | ecosystem: Engineered > Artificial ecosystem >... | reverse complement strand
CCGCGCAGCGGTGGATGGGCTGGGCTGGGGAGCCGCTGCCAGCGGCGCATCCGCGCCGACCTGCCAGTCCAGCCGAGGGGGTGGGGTACCCACGTATTGCCGGGAGGTCGTCGCAGGGCACGCCGCGTCGAGCTGCGCGCCGTCCTTGCTGCCGTTCGATCGGTTGCCGCGCAGCGGTGGATGGGCTGGGCTGGGGAGCCGCTGCCAGCGGCGCATCCGCGCCGACCTGCCAGTCCAGCCGAGGGGGTGGGGTACCCACGTATTGCCGGGAGGTCGTCGCAGGGCACGCCCGGTACCCCCTTGTGCCGACCCGGTCGCGGTTCGACCGAGACCCGGCTCTAGTCCGCGATGATTGCGGTCCAGATGGTCGCTGAACCGACTCCGATCCATCGCCGTTCGGGTCCCCAGCCGGGGGTCCCTACGCCACCACGCCACCTGTCGGCCGAGTCGCGCCGGTTGTGGCGCGCGACCCTCGCCCGGTTCGAGTTCGAGCCGCATCACCTGACCATCCTGACCGTGGCGCTCGAAGCTCTGGACCGGCTGCGACAGGCGCAGGCCGAGGTCGAGCGCGATGGGCTGACCGTGCCCGGTCGCTGGGGACCTCGGGCGCACCCGGCAATCGCCATCGAGCGCGACGCGCGCATCGCCTACGTGCGCGCGATCCGGGAGCTGGGTCTGGACCTCGAACCGCCTCCGGAGCGCAAGTCGTGGCGGTAAGGCGACGTGGCCGACATCGGCGCGATCTCCCGCGCGACCTCGACTACGAGATGGACTTCGCTATCGGTCCTGCGCGACCGCACGACGCCGAGTACATGGCGAAGCTCGAACAGGTCTGGCGGGACTACGGGCGCGACCTTCGGGCAGCGGCAGCCGAGACCGAGTACGGCTGGGCGATCGCCCGCTGGGGGAGGCGCTAGGAACCGTCGCCTCGCTGGCAGCTCGCCGCTGTAACCTCGGAGGCATGCTGGCAGCCGCCTTGCTCGTTCTCGGCCTCGGGCTTCAGCTCATCGGCGCTGTGCTGGCCGTTCTCGGCCTACGCAAGACGTGGCGGCAGTTCGCGCCGTCCGATGCGAGCCTCGGCGAGGCGATCTGGCGGGAGGTGTCGGTGATGGCGCGTGAGGCGTGGACCCGCACGAGACAGCGACTCGACCGCTTCCTAGACCGACTGCTGCGTCGCCGACGCAACGTCGTTGTCAACGTCGAGGGAGCGCTCATGGCCGTCGGGACGTTGAACGCGACCGTGATCCGTGGCTATGGTCCGCTACCGAGGGCAGCGAAGGCAGCGCTGCCCGTCGTCCACGAGCGGCTCAACGAACTGCGGGGTGAACTTGACACGCTGGCCGGTCGTCTCGGCGGAGCGACCGGTGAGATGGAGCGGATCGAGAAGCGGCTGGACGAGGCGAAGCAGGCGCTTGAGGAGCGCGACGAGAAGATCGCCATCGGCGGCATCCCACTGGCCGTCGCGGGTCTGTCGCTCGTTGCCATCGGAGTGGTGGCGCAGCTCGTCGCCGAGGCTGTCCGGATGACTGGCTGGTAAGTGACCGCTGGTAACGTGCGACCGGCTGCCGCTCCGCGTCCGGACTCGCGATCCCGGCAGGCGTAGCCGTCGCAAGCCCTGTTCGGCCAGCCTAGGCCGGAGCGTCGGCAGCCACCCTCGACGGCGACCCTTGCCCGACGCTAGGCTGCGCAAGTGGAACTCTCCACCAGCTTCGAGCGCGTCATTCCGGCTCCTGTCCGCGAGCGGTACGAGCTGCGCGAGGTTCGCAACGCCTCCGCCATCCTCGCCACCACGAACCCCGACCCCTTCGCCGACGTGATCCGAGTGCTCGACTCGTTCAGGCTCTCGACCGCAGACATCATCGAGCCGGGTGGCCAGAAGTCCACTGTCGCTGCCCGGCTCGACCGGACATTCCGAGAGCTGGGCTGGCGCGAGGGAAGGCACGACACGAAGATCACCTCGTTGCTGACGGTCATGCCGTACGCCGCCGCTGGCGAGAAGGCCGCCCGCGTCGTCCAGACCGAGGTCCTGAACGAAGGCTACAAGGTGGACAACGTCAAGGACCGGGTCGCGCTCGACGTGGAGTGGCACGCGAAGGATGGCAACCTCGATCGGGACGTAGCCGCCTACCGTGCGCTGTACGACGCCGGGATCATCGACGCCGGGATCATCGTCACCCGGAGCTTCCAGCCCATCCGCGACCTGTCGATCAGGCTGGGCAGGCCTGACGGGTTCGGTACTACGACCACGACGACGCTGGAGAAGCTGGAGCCGCGTCTGACGCGCGGCGACGGAGGCGGGTGCCCGATCCTAGCGGTGGCGATTACCGACCGCTGCTACGAGCCGTAACCCTTGTGCGCCTTGCCCCGAGGAGTGACTTCGGCGTCGGCCTCGTTACCCCAGACCGACCAGCCGTCGCGCGGGTAGCGGGCGAACAGCTCTAGGCGAGGAGCCGGGCTGCACCCCTCGATGATCGGGTACAGCTCGTCCGGCTTGCGGGAGTGCTCGCGCTTGCGGGTCGCCAGCAGGTTGACCTGACGGCGACCCGGCTGCAGGGTGCGCAGGCTGCCTCTGACGCCGAACAGGACGGTCTCGGTGACGTTGCGGAAGTAGAAGCCGACTCCCCGCCCGTCGCTGCCACCGTCCTTGCGGACCTTGTGCCAGACGAGCATCGACTTGTAGGTGAAGCCCCACGCTTCGAGCACGCGCAAGGCGTCGGCCACGAGCGCGTTCGGGGTCCAGAGGTACAGATGCGACTGCGCGGCGGCCAGCTCGGCCACGGGCAGGCTCCTGATCTCCTCGAAGGTCAAGGTGTCGTAGCGGCTCAACCGCTTGTGCTCGGGCGCGACCTTGCCGGTGCGGTTGACGAACCGCCACGGTGGGTCGGCAAGGATGGTGCCGAACTCCTGCCCGACGAAGGCTTGCCGGAGGCTGTCGGCTGGGGTCAGCGGCTCGGCTGGCGCGGCCTCCGGTGACGGTTCAGCGGTCGGCTGCCACGGCTGCTCGACGGTGGGCTGCCACACACCCGAAGGCTCGGGGATCTGCACGGCTTCGATCCTCTCCACGGTGCGAAGGATACCCGACTGGCCCACTGCTTGTGGTCCGACAGCGACAGGCCCACAACATCTAGTCAGTGAAGGGATGGCGACGCGGCGAGCGGCTTCTCCAGCACGTCCAGCCATGCCCACGGAGGGACGCCATCACAGCATCCGCCGCTTCGAGGTCCCTGAACCGCTGGTAGGCGTCCGCCTTCGCTGCTTCGAGTGTCGCGTGGGTCAGGTCGTAGCCGACCACGTCGCCTGCCTCATCGAGCATGACCAGCTCGTAGAGACCCTTGCGCGTTAGCCTCACTCCCCCGGCGTAGCGGCCATCGCCATGCGTCAGAACCCAGCACGGCTGGTCGCATCCCTCAACTTCGCGGCATTCCATACGCTTGCCTCCTCGGTCGGCGTCAGGGTGGAAGCCGCCAGCAGGCAGCTTCCCCCCACTAGGCCTTCGGTCACGCGGCGAAGGCCTCAACGTCTGCCTGCAGCCTGTCGGTTGCGTCTGCCGTTGCGTCGATCAGTGCGTCGTGACGAGCGAAGCCGACAAGGATGAAGTCCTCGTCATACATCTCCAGCTCGTAGTCACCGCCGCCGCTCACCCTGACCTCGGCGTAGCCATTACGACCTACCCCTGACCAGATCAGCCGGTTCGCCATGGGTTGCCTCCTGTCTGCTAGCCCGCCCGACGTGGGCGAGGTCAGGGGCACCGTAACGAGCGAGCCGAGGCCCAGCGCGGCACGAACTGGGGCATATATTCGGGCGCGGTCAGGCGCGATCAACGACGCCCCTTCGCGGGCCAGCGTGCTCGGCTACAGCGCAAAAGCGAGCCGCATTCTGGTCGGCTGCCACCTAGGGAAGCACTATGTGTGGGCAGTGACGCTTGGAAGGCTAGCGCTCTACCAACTGAGCTACTCCCGCCCGCTGCGGCGATTATCGCACCCCAGGCCGTCAGCGCCTCAGCAGCCTATCAATCTCGCGACCGTTCGATTTTGTAGCACCCCCCGCCCGATCAGTTCAGACGGCTGAAACAGGCTGCGCGCCAAGATGCCCGAGGCTACCGGGCACCGTGCCCGGAACCTCGAGAGTGAGGAGTAATCGATGACGCACGAGCATCACGACCGCGACGTCGTCGTAGAGCGCGACAGCGGACCGGGTGTAGGCACGATCATCGGCATCATCCTGGCCGTCGTGATCGTCCTTGCCCTGATCTGGTTCCTCGGCTTTGGTGGCTTTGAGGGAATGGGTGGCGCCGGCGGCGAAGGCGGCGGCACGGACATCAACATTCAGCAGCCAGCTGAGCCGGCGCCGGGCGGTGGCGGCGAAGGTGGCGGCGAGGGCGGCGGCGAGGCCGCCCCGTAAGCGCGTAAGCCGACGAGTCCAAGGGCCGGCGCCGTAGCGCCGGCCCTTTTGATTCATGCCGGGTCCTCCATGCCGGGTCCCTGTGCCCGGCCGTCTCAGCTTGGCCGGCCTAGGGGTACCGGCCGCCCTCGAGCTCGGCCAGCTTGGAGAGACGGGCGACGTGGCGGCCACCCTCGAACTGTCCAGCGATGAACGCCTCCACGCAGTCGAGCGCGACCTGCAGGCCGACGATCCGCGCGCCCATCGACAGCACGTTGGCATCGTTGTGCTCGCGGCCGAGCCGGGCCGTGACGGGATCGCTGGCATGCACGCAGCGGATGCCACGGACCTTGTTGGCCACGATCGCCTCACCCGTGCCACTGCCGCCGAGCACGACTCCGCGCTCGCATTGACCTTCCGCGACTGCGCGCGCCGCGGGCGCGATGTAGTCGGGATAGTCAACCGGCGTCTCGTCATCGACGCCGAAGTCGATCACCTCGTGGCCGGCCGAGCGCAGCCAATCGGCGATAGGGCGCTTGAGTGAAAGGCCGGCGTGATCGGAGGCGATCGCGATTCGCATGTCGGATACCTAGTATGGCCTCACCGTGCTGCAGAACTCCTTCCGTCTTTTCACGATCCGGGGCATCGAGGTCGGCATCCACTACAGCTGGCTGATCATCTTCGGCCTGCTGACCTGGTCACTGGGGGGTTTTGCCTTCAGGCAGGTGCCCGGCGTCACGCTGACTGACCTCGAGTACTGGATCCTCGGTGTCATCGCCTCGCTGCTGCTGTTCGTATCGGTGCTGATCCACGAGCTGGCCCACTCGTTCATGGCTCAGGCCCGCGGGCTGGCGGCCAAGTCCATCACGCTGTTCATCTTTGGCGGCGTCTCGAACCTCGGTGGCGAGGCCAAGAAACCGTCAACGGAATTCCTGGTGGCGATCGTCGGGCCGCTGACCAGCTTTGCGCTCGCCGTGCCGGCCGGGTTGGTGTGGGCGGCCACCTGGGGCGTCGAGGATCGGATCGCGCTGGTTGCCGGCTACCTGGCCGTCATCAACGTCATTCTCGGCCTGTTCAACCTGGTTCCCGGCTTCCCTCTCGACGGAGGTCGCGTGCTGCGCGCGATCCTATGGACGGCGACCGGCAACGTGCGGCGGGCGACCGAAGGCGCGGCCGCCGTGGGCAAGGTCATCGCCTGGGGACTGTTCGCCGTCGGGTTGGTGCGCATCCTCGGCGCGGGCGACCTGTTCGGCGGCATCTGGATGGCGGCAATAGCGTGGTTCCTGCATAACGCAGCCTCGAGCAGCGTCCAGCAGGTCGTCTTCGAGACCCGCCTGAGACGAGTTCGGGCGCGCGACATCACCCGTCCTGACGAGACGGGCGTGTGGCCAGGGCTGAGCATCGCCGAGCTGATCGATGACTACCTTCTGCCGCGCAACCGGCGGGCAATGCCGGTGGTCGACAACGACCGGTTGGTGGGTGTGGTGACGGTCAGCGACCTGCGTCAGGTGCCGGTCGCCGAGCGCAGCCGAGCCACCGTCGCCCAGGTCATGGGTGGCCGGGACGGCTTGGTCACGGTCGACGCCGACACCCCTGTCCAGCGCGCCGTCGAGCTCTTGACAGAGCACGACTTCGAGCAGCTGCCCGTGCTCGAGGAGGGCCGCCTGTTCGGCATGCTCACCCGCGCCGACGTCATGCGCCAGCTTCAACTTCGCGAGGCGCTGGACGTCTGAAGGATTCGCTCCCGGGTGCGTCCTCGGCCCTACTCGGGCTTGGGGGTCCGCTGGGCGGCCTTCTCCTGCTTATCCTCGACCGCCTCGGGGTTCGGGTCCCGCTCGACTCGCTGGCGAGCCGCCTCGGCCGCGGCGAACGAGTCCAGCAACCAACCGACGACCTCGTCGGTGTCATCCGTGCAGCGGATCAGCTCGAAGTCGGTCGGGCTGATCATGCCGCCGCTGGCGACCTGCGCGTGCAGCCAATCGATCAGACCCTCCCAGTACTCGCGGCCGAAGAGGATGATCGGAAAGTGGTCGATCTTGCCCGTCTGGGCAAGGGTCAACGACTCGAACAGCTCGTCGAAAGTGCCGAACCCGCCGGGGAAGATGACGAACCCCTGGGCGTACTTGACGAACATCGTCTTGCGCGCGAAGAAATAGCGGAAGTTGAGCGCCAGCGTGCAATAGGGATTGATGTCCTGCTCGTGTGGCAGCTCGATGCCCAGGCCGACCGATACACCACCCGCCTCCGACGCGCCCTTGTTGGCCGCCGCCATCACGCCGGGGCCGCCGCCGGTGATGACGGTGATGCCCCTGCGCGCCAGCTCGCCCGCCAGCGACTCGGCCGCCTGGGACCACGGATTGTCGAGTGGCAGACGGGCCGATCCGAAGATGCTCACCGCCGGCCCCAGTCGGGCCAGCGCATCGAAGCCGTCGACGAACTCGCCCATGATCCGCAGCGCACGCCAGGCGTCACTGTCGAGGAAGGTGGTGTCTGCGTAGGGGGCCGGTCGAAGGAGCTTGCGATCCTCGGTCGGTCGGTCGGTAGGGCGCTGCTCGGTCATTCGGGGAAGAATATCGGTCCAGAGTTGCAGCGGAGAATTCAGATGGCCATGGCTACCGATCCGGTGTGCGGCATGCAGGTCGACACCGCCAACGCCCAGCACACGGCCGAGCACGGCGGCGAGACGTACTACTTCTGCTCGCGCGGCTGCATGCTCGACTTCAGCGACGAGCCCGCGAAGTACCTCAGTGAGGACTGGCAACCGCAGGGCATGGAGCACCACGGCTGAGGCTCAGGCTTCAGGCTGGACTCACGTTCTCCGGCTCGCTACAGTCGCGCCGACTCAGGGACGCCCTGGCCGAGCGCGAATGCCCGACGGGGGGCGGGTGGTGAGACGGCAACGACCCTGATCAGACAACAGGTTTGGGAGGGTCGTTCACCGGTGTTCACGGATCGGGCCATCAACTGCGCCGACTGCGGCCAGGAGTTCACCTTCACCGCGGGTGAACAGGAGTTCTACGAGCAGCGTGGCTTCACCGAGCCGCCGAAGCGATGCGGCAGCTGCCGGGCGGCGCGCAAGTCCCAGCGCCAGTCCTCGAGCCATGGCGACGGCAATGGCGGCTCCTACGGCGGGTACGCCGGAGGCGGCTACTCCTCGGATGCGGGCGGGTCATACGGGGAGCGGCCGCAGCGCGAGATGTTCGACGCCACCTGCGCAGAGTGCGGCCGGACGGCCCGCGTCCCGTTCCGCCCAACCGGCGCACGGCCCGTCTACTGTTCCGACTGCTTCCAGTCACGCCGCTGAGCCCGAGCCGGGCACCAACCGCTCGCCCGGCGGTTTTCCACTGCTCGCAAATTGGCCGCTAAGCGATAGGTGATGGACCGCGCATTCTCAACGCCTAGAGTGCGCTGACGGCTGGCGCCTGCCCGCCTCAGACACTCGAGGGAGAGAAGCAATGGTCCGCAAGCACCATGCCGCCAGCACCGCGTCCGTCAGATCCGGTGCCCCCGCCCGTGGTCTGGCCCTGATCGGCGTCCTGACCGCGGCCGTGCTCATCGCGGCGCTGGTGGCCACCGCCCTTCTGGGCGCGGTGGCCTCGGTCGGTGCGCCGGGCGGCACCGAGCTGGCGCCTTTCCGCTGGGACTCGCGCAGCGGCCCGTCCGCCGGGTAGCCGCGGCAGGCGGACGTGGCGACGCGGCGACCCCCGCGTCATTAGCGGCCGGGGCTGGACGACGGCCGGCGTCGATGCAGCCTAAAGTCGAAGGGTGGGCAGCCCGTCTCAAAGCAGTCGCCGCGCCGGCGCGCCGGAAGATTTCGATGCCGAACGCGCCTCGTCCGATGGGGCGCGACGAATATCCCGAGCGCCCATCTTCGTCCTGCTCGGCGGGTTGGCGCTGGCCTTCGCCCTGGTCTACGCCGGTGCCCAGCTGGCCGCGCGCACGGCACCGCCGCCGGACCTGTCGAGTCCCGGCACCGCGGACCACCCGCGGCCCGTAAACGTGCTGATGCACGACTACTCGTTCAATCCGCGAACGGTTTACCTCGTGGCCGGTGAGACCGTCCGCTTCCAGATCATCAATGCTGGCCTGGTCGATCACGAGTTCGTGATCGGCGACGATGACGTCCAGCGCGCCTGGGCCGAAGCGAACGCGGCCGCCACCCCGCCGGCTGCCTTCGCCACCTCCCCGCCGGCATCCGTTCGTCCGGGAACCGGTGGGGCACGTGTGCTGCTGCAACCGGGTCAGGCGCACAGCGTCGTGTACGCGGTTCCGCACGGGGGGCGACTGCAGCTGATGTGCCACCTGCCGGGGCATCTCGAGCGCGGCATGGTCGGGCGGGTTGCCATCGAAGTGCGATGACCCCTGCCGTTGGTGCGCTGACCGCCAGCCGGCGTTGAAGCGCTAACATGCTTGACAAGCGCTCGCAGGGTCAACCAACCCGAGCCGATCTAGGAGACAAGCCCGAATGACCTACGTCATCGCCGAGCCTTGCATCGACGTCCTTGACGAGTCGTGCGTCTCGGTCTGCCCGGTCGACTGCATCCACTTCGAGCGCGGCGTCGACAGGAAGCTCTATATAGATCCCGACGAGTGCATCGACTGCGGCGCGTGCGAGCCCGAGTGCCCGGTCAACGCCATCTTCCCCGAAGATTCCGTGCCCAGCGAGTGGGCCAGCTTCACACCGATTGACGCGCTCTGGTTCAAGGATCGCGACGCCGCCCGCCAGCAGGTGGACGAGCTCAAGCCGCCGGCCTGATCCCTTCGGGCTGGCGAGTCTCGGCCCGGGCCATGGATGGTTGCAGGCGCCCTCAACCTCGGGCGGTGATGGCGCCCAAAATGCCGCGCAGGCTCGGTCGCGCGCCGTAGAGCAGCAGCGTTGCCCGGAAGATGCGAGAGGCGGCGAGGGCGGCCAACGCGGCGAATGCGCCGAGTGACAGCAGCGATGCCGCGACGAGCAGCCACGGCGGCTCGGCCGAGAGCGCCAGCAGCTGGAGCATCGCCGCCGGCGCGGTGAGCGGTACCACGGCCAGGACGGTCACCAGGGCCGAGCCCGGGTCGGCGAAGAACGCACCGGCGAACAGGAGCGGCACGACCGCGAAGAAGCCGAAGAAGCCCGAGTACTGCTGCGCCTCGCGCGTGCCGGGCGCGATCGCTCCGACGGCCGCGAAGATGGCACCGTACGCGAGGTAGCCGAGAACGAAGAAGACCAGCGCCAGGCCGACCACCAGCGGGCTGATCTCGAGACCGTCAATCATCGGCAGCCGCTCGACCGCCAGCGGCAGGGCGATCAGTGCGGTGGCAACCCAGACTGCCACCTGAGTCAGCCCGGCTGCGCCGAGTCCCACGATCTTGCCGAACATCAGCGGCTGGGGAGGCACCGAGCTCAGCACGATCTCGACCACCCGGTTCTCCTTCTCCTCCGTCACCGACTGGAGGAGATAGCCGCTGGTGATGAAGATGCTCATGACGAACAGAAAGGTGAACGCGTAGGGCACGATGAACCCGAAGCCGCCGACAACCGGGTCGCTCGGGGCACCGTCAACGCTGACGTCGCGCACCGAGATCGGGCGAGCCACGCGCTCGGCCACGTCCGGGCGAACACCGGCGTCAGCCAGCAGCGACAGGCGCAGGGTCGCCGCCAGCACCGGTTCCTGACCGGACCAGCGCTGAAAGTCCTCGATGGCCGGGGATCGGCCCGACGCGGCCACTCGCTGGATCTCGGGAGCTGCCGGATAGCCGGCCGGCACGATGTAGAACTCCCCCAGCGCACCTCGCGCAAGCTCCGAGTCAGCCGTCGCCCGGTCGACTTCCCGAAGCTGGGCGCCCGTCGCTGGTTGCAGCGGGATTGCCGATTCGTTGACCACGGTCAAAGCAGCCGCCGGCGCCGGCACGGCCGGCGGCGAGCCAAACAGGGACGAGAGCAGCAGCAGCCCGCCCATCGCTGCCGGCAGCAGGGCCGTACCGAACACGAAGCCTCGTCGCCGCACCGTACGCAGGTAGTCGCGCCGCGCGACAACGGCCATCAGCCGCAGGAACGAGCGACGCTGCTGGCCCACGGCGACCCGCCGCGTCACGCGGTATCACCTCGTGGTTCGCCCGCGACGGCCCGGATGAAGATCTCATTGAGTGTGGGCGCCGCCTCCTCGAAGCGGGTCACCTGCGCACCGCTGGCCGCCAGCTCTCGAAAGAGGTCACTCGGGCTGGCGCCATCGCGCAGCACGAAACGGATGCGCCCGTTCGATGCGATCGCATCGTCCGCAGAGCGCAGTGCGCCCGGGCTGGAGGGGATGCCCTCGCCCTCGACCTCGACCGCGCCGCTGGCGAAGCCGCGACGGATGTCCGTCACGCTGCCGTAAAGCACCCGCCGACCATGGTCGATCAGCAGCAGCCGGTCGCACAGCGTCTGCGCCTCGTTCATGTCGTGCGTGCTCATCACGACCGCCGCGCCCCGGTCGCGCTGCCCGAGGACGAGGTCGCGCAGCATCTGGGCGTTGACCGGGTCCAGGCCCTGAAAGGGCTCGTCCAGGATCAGCAGCTGGGGCCGGTGGAGCACGGTGGCAATTACCTGCACCTTCTGGTGCATGCCGCGGCTCAGCTCGCCGGCCCTTTTGGCCATCGAGTCACCCAGGCCCAGCTCCCGGAGCAGCGCCTCGGCCTGCCGCCGCGCATCGCCGCCGCTCATGCCCTTGAGCGACCCGAAATAGGTCAACGTGTCGACCGCGCTGACATCGCGGTACAGCCCGCGCTCCTCCGGCAGGTATCCGACCCGATGCTGCTGGGCCAGCCCCGGCGCGCCGCCGAACACGGCGATGCGACCGCTGTCGGGCCGGATGATGTCCAGGATCATCCGCATCGTCGTCGTCTTGCCCGCGCCGTTGGGTCCCAGGAAGCCGAGCACCTCGCCCGCCTGCACCTCGAACGAAAGGTCGCACACGACGTCCACGCGCCCAAAGCGCTTGGACACTCCCTCGACGACCACCGGATGCGGGCCGGCCTCTTGCGCTGTCATCAGCTGCAGTCTCCCACCAACCGGCGGCGCCGGCCCGATCGGTGGCAAGCGGGCCCGGACCGATGGCAGGCCGGGCCGGACCTGCGGCACACGGGTCCGGCGGCCGCGACAGTCACCCACGGCTATGCTGGTTTGCCCATGCGCATCGTCTCGCTCCTGCCGTCCGCCACCGAGATCGTCTTCGCGCTTGGCCTGGGCGATGAGCTGGTCGGCAGGACGCACGAATGTGACTATCCGCCCGAGGCTGCCTCGGTGCCCGTCGTTACCGCCGACGCGGGCCTCACCACCGGCGCCAGCCGGGAGATCCATGAACGGGTGGTGAGCAGCCTGCACGGCGGAAGCTCCATCTACAGACTCGACCGCGTGGCCCTGCGCGACGCGCGCCCGGACCTGATCCTGACGCAGGAGCTGTGCGAGGTCTGTGCGGTCAGCTACCAGGAGGTCGGCCGCGCGGTGCGGGCGCTGCGCTCGGAGGCGACGGTGATCAGCCTCGAGCCACACTCGATCGAAGGCATCCTCAACACCATCTCGACCGTCGGCGCGATGGCCGAAGCGGAGGATGAGGCAGTGGGTCTCATCGAGATGCTGCGCGAGCGGCTGGCCGAGATCGAGAACCGCGTCCTGGAGCGGCGCCTGGCCGGCGCCGAGCCGCGGCGTGTGGTCTGCCTGGAGTGGCTCGACCCACCCTTCGCCGCGGGCCATTGGGTGCCCGAGCAGGTCAGGCGCGCGGGAGGCTGGGAGCTGCTCGGCCGCGCCGAGGAGCGCTCGACCCAGACGACCTGGGAGCAGGTCCGCGAGGTCGACCCGGAGCAGCTGCTGCTGATGCCCTGCGGCTTCGAGGCCGACCGAGCTGCCGAGGAGTGGGCCGCCGCCGACAAGCCGTCATGGCTGCGCGAGCTGCGGGCGGTCGAGTCCGGCGAGGTGTACGCGCTCGACGGCTCAGCCTATTTCAGCCGTCCCGGCCCACGCGTGGTCGAGGGCGTCGCCCTGCTGGCCGAGGTGATGGACCCCGCTGGCGTGGAGCTGGGTGCCCCAACCGATGCCTGGCTCCCCCTCGGCGTGGGGGCGTGAGCCAACCGACCGACGCCCCGCGGCCGGCCTCGTTCAACTGCCTGTGGTGCGGAAGACCGCACCAGCCGCGGACGGCGTCGGACCTGGAGCTGTTCGCGCAGCTGTGTCCGGACTGCGTGGGACGTGCGCAGGACAATGAGTTCTTGCGCTACCGCTTGCGCGAAGGCCTGCAGGCGCGGGCCGCCGCCGAGCGGTCCGACATCGTGGACGACACAGCTGCCATGAAGGCCTACTACTCGGCCCGGGCCCCGGAGTACGACGCCTACTACGCCGGCGCGTCCCTGGAGCCGCTCCAGCGGGCAGTCTTCCAGGCGGACCTCGATGCCGCCACCCTGTGGCTGGACTCGCTGCCCTGGCGTGGCGAGATCGTCGAGCTGGCGGCGGGCACCGGCTGGTGGTCGCCGCTGATAGCCCAGAAGGGCGAGCTGTCGATCTACGACATTTCTGAGCACGTGCTCGAGCGGGCCCGCGACAGGCTGCTGGCGCACGGGCTTCGCGCACACATCCACGTCCGCGATGCCTGGACCGAGCCGGACCGTGCGGTGGACGGGCTGTTCATCGGGCTCTGGCTGAGCCACGTCCGGCCGGAGCGATTGGCCGAATTCCTCGGGCTGGTTCGGCGCTGGCTCAAACCGGGAGGGTTGTTCGCCTTCATCGACGAGGCCCCCGGGCTCGACTACACCCCGACCGAGGACGGTCTCCAGCCACGCCAGCTGGCCGACGGCCGCCGGTTTGCCGTACCAAAGGCCTACCACGCCCCTGAAGATTTGGCCGAGGGCCTGCGCCGGGTCGGCTGCGTCGAGGTCGACGTGAGCGCCACGAGCCGACACTTCGTGCTCGGTCGAGCGGTCGCCGGCTGAGGCCGGCTCCACCGACCCTATACTCGCCGGCATGTCACTGAGGGAGGCGACCATCGCCACCATCGGCTCCGGCGTGATGGCCGAGTCGATGATCGCCGGCCTGTTGCGCGTTGAGCAGGTCGGCCCGAGCCAGATCTACGCCAGCCATCCGCGTGCGGACCGGCGCGACGAGCTGGTCAGCAGCTACGGCATCAACGCCGTCGAGGACAACGCCGCAGCTGTCGAGCGGGCCGACGTGGTCGTGCTGGCGATCAAGCCCCAGATGCTCGTTCGGGTAGGGCGCGAGATCGCGCCGGCGCTGCGCGACGGCAAGCTAGTAATAAGCATCATCGCCGGCGCGAGCACGCGTGCTTTGGGCAACGTGCTGCGCCATCGGCAGATAGCCCGCAGCATGCCCAACACGCCGGCCCAGCTGGGTCGCGGGATGACCGTCTGGTACGCCACTCCGCAGGTGACCGAGGAGCAGCGGCAACAGGCCCACGTCCTGCTGGGCTCGCTCGGCTCGGAGATGGAGGTCGACGACGAGAAGCTGGTTGCCATGGCCACCGCGGTCTCGGGGACGGGCCCGACCTACGTCTTCCTGGTGATGGAAGCGCTCATCGACGCGGCGGTCCACCTTGGCTTCCCGCGCCACGTCGCGCACGACCTGGTGGTCGAGACGTTGGAGGGCAGCACCCTGTTCGCCAAGTCGAGCGGGCTGCACCCGGCTCAGCTGCGCAACATGGTCACTTCGCCGGGCGGCACGAGCGCGGCGGCGTTGCACGAGCTCGAGTCGGGCCGGCTGCGGACCGTCCTTTCGGAGGCGGTCTGGGCGGCGTACCGGCGAACTGAGGAGCTGGCTCGAGGCCTGGAGGCGGAGACCTCCGAGGAGCCCGCGTGAGCCTGCGCGGTCCAGCCGCGCCGCTGATCACCCTCGTCATGGTGCTGGTCGCCTGCACAGGCACCGTCGCCCCGGCGGCCACGCCCGATCCGACGCCGAGCGCAACCGCAGATGTCGCCACCACGCGCGGCCCGACCCCGAGCACGACCCTCGGGTCAACCCCCACACCCAGCGGCACGGCCGCACAGGGCGGCCAGCCGAGCGACGATTGCATTGCTGGGTGGACGAGCCCGTCCCCAGGCTCGCCCGAGTACGAGGACGGCATGCAGATCCTGGCCGGGTTCATGGGCCAGGAAGGCTCATGGCAGGTCGAGGAGATGCGCCACTTCACCGGACCTGATGCGCCGTGGATCATCGAGCCGCGCTACGAGGTGGTCCATCGCTGGTACATCAGGGCGGGCCTGGCCGACGACCCCGAGTACCGCGGCCGGTGGCTGGTCGAGCTGCGCACCGACCGGATCAACGGGGTCGCTGCCGTTGCGCCATACGAGAGCGAGGGATACCGGGCCCCCGACTGGCGCGGGTTCGTTGGAGACGGACCGCCGACCACGTACCCCGGCCTTCCCGGCCGCTGGTCGGGGATCGAGTACGACTTCGTCACCGGCGACGGCGATCACGGCATGCCCGGGCTGCCCGACGAGGTCGTTGGCTGCCTGGACGGGACCTGAGCAGGGCCGACGGCAACATGCGCGTAGAGCTGCTGGTCACGCCTTCGTGCCCCCACGCCGACGAGTCGGAGGCGAATGTTCGCCAGGCGCTCACCGTCGACGGCCGTGAACCGAGCGTCCAGCGGATCTACGTGGGTGATCTTGACCATGCGGCCGGCCTTGGCTTCCACGGGTCGCCAACGCTCCGCATCGACGGTCGCGACGTGGTGCCACCCGCGCCGGACTCCCCGATCGGGCTTGCCTGTCGTCTCTACCCTCAGCCCCAGGGCACGCTCGGCGGGGCGATCCCGATCGAGACGATCCGCGAAGACCTTGCCCGTCGCGAGCAGGATGCGATCCGGGCTCGCGCCGCCCGCCTCAAGCCCCGCGAGCTGCCCGCTCGCGCGTCGCGAGCGTTCTTTGTCGGCATCTCTCGTCAACCGTGGCTGGGCCGGCTGGCCACGGGCTTTCCGCTCACGCGGCTGATGGTCCGCCGCTTCGTCGCCGGGGAGGACCTATACGACGCGCTGGCCGCCCTGGAGCGACTGCAGCGGCGCGGCCTGCGCTGGACCGTCGACGTGCTGGGCGAGTCGGTCAGCTCTCGCGAGACGGCGACCGCTGCGGCGGACCGCTACCTGACGACCCTTGACGCTCTGGCCGAGCGTGGGCTGGAGGCGAATGTGTCGCTCAAGCTGACCCAGATGGGGCTGGACCTGGATGTCGCCTTCTGCCGCGACAACGTCGCGCGGATCGTTGACCGAGCCGCTCAGCTGGGCGCCTTTGTGCGGGTCGACATGGAGGACCACACCAAGACCGAGGTCACCCTCGATATCGTCCGCTCACTTCACGAGCGCTACCACGACGTCGGCGCGGTCATCCAGTCATATCTCCATCGCTCGGCCGAGGATGTCGAACGCCTGATTGCCGAACAGGTCCGGGTACGCCTGTGCAAGGGTGCCTACGACGAGCCTCCCGAGGTGGCCTTCGTCCAGCGGGCGGAGGTCGATGAAAGCTTTGCCCGACTGGCCGAGCGGCTGCTGCTGGACGGCCGCTACCCGGCCATGGCGACCCACGACGAACGCCTGATCGAGCACGTCATCGACTTCGCTGCGAGCAACGGAATCGGGCCGGATCGCTTCGAGTTCCAGATGCTCCACGGTGTGCGCCGCGACCTGCAGGAGTCGCTGGTCGAGCGCGGTTTCACGGTCCGTGTCTATGTGCCCTACGGTGCGGAGTGGTACCCGTACTTCATGCGCCGGTTGGGGGAGCGGCCGGCGAATGTGCTGTTCATGCTGCGCAGCGTGCTCAACGAGGTGAGGCGCCGCTGAGTCGAGTGGAGCAGACATCGCTCAGCGTGCGGAAGCGGCCAGCGCCTCCAGCTGGTCGAGGTGCTCCTCAAGGTGGGCCACGATGAAGCGCTCGACGATCCCCTCGACGTCCATCTCGCCGCGGGTCTCGTGCACGCCGATGGCGTTCCACTCGGCCGTTCCGAACGCGCCCATGTCACGCCGGAATCCGGCCAGCGCGTCCCGCGTGCGCCGGATGAGGTCCTGGACCGGCTCCTGGCGGCCGAGGTCGATCGCCGCGATCCGGCCGGGGTCGGTCTTGATCCGGCCGAAGGGCACCGGATCGCCAGCGAACTCTCCGATGACGGATCCCAGCTGCTGGTGCCAGTAGCCGATGAACTCGGCCATGTGAGCCCACACCTGGGCAGCTTCCCAGCGCTCTGCTGAGCCGGGATCGGGATCGGTCAGGCCAGCGGGCAGGGCGTCCGACTCCAGCGTCGCAATACGTCGCTCGATGTCATCAAGGCGGCCGTCGAAGTCGATGCCGTCACGGGCGGTCGGGTCAAATTGCTCGGCCATTTCCACACCTTATCGGCCCGAGGGCTCGAGCGTCAGTGGCCAACTCGAAGACCTTTGGCACGCCCGGCAACCACCAGCGGACGCGCGGACAGTGACCGAGCTGCTTTGCTGGCCGGGTGGACAGGTTTTCGGGCCGCGGCGCCGACTGGCGCGTGCATGCGCCCACGCTGGTGATCGGAGTTGGCCTGGGCGGGTTCTTCGATGGCATCGTGCTTCACCAGATCCTCAGATGGCACCACCTGGTCAGCAATCGCGTGGCACCCGATACGCTCGAGGGCCTGCAGCTCAATACCTTCGCCGATGGGCTCTTTCATCAGGCCATGTGGCTGGTCACCATTGCCGGTGTGGTGCTGCTCTACCGTCGGCTGGCATATCCGCCGACCGGGCCGCGCCCGACCCTGCTCGGCGGCGTGCTGGTCGGGTTTGGCCTGTTCAATCTCGCGGACTCGGTGATGTTCCATTGGCTGCTGGGCCTGCACAACATCCGGCCGGGACCCGATTGGCTGATCTATGACCTGGGCTACTTCTTCTGGGGGCTGGCGATGGTCGCGCTGGGGGGTTGGCACCTGCATCGCAGCTCGGCCGCGCGGGCGCGCATGGTGCCTAACGCATAAGTGGCTGATAAGTGGGCCCCCTCACCATCGCGGGATGTGGCGGCGAAGGCTGCGGCGGCACGGGCGCACCGTGGCGGATCACTGGGCACTCGCGTCGGCAGCGGAAAGCATGCCCCGCCCCGTCCCGTGGGACTGGGCCAGATCCCGCCTGGTGCCGCTGCTGGCGCGGCCGGGCTTCGACCGGCCGGACGAACCCATCGTGCGCGCCACGGCGGGTCCGGGCTGCGCGGTTGAGTTCGGCCTTGACCTTGGCGGTGTCTTCGCGATAGTCGATCGCCAGGTTGCTGAGCGGTGGGAGTGCACTCCCGCGCAGCTGCTCGACACATCGATGGAGACCCTCGCCGAGCGCCTTGGCCGTCTGCGACCACAGGACGCGACGGTCGGCGCCGTACGCGGGCGCTTGGTCCGGATGCTCGATGCACCGCCCGGCCTGGCCGCCTCCACCATCCTGCTGCGGGATGAGCTGGTGCGGCTCTTTGGGCAGGAGGACCAGGTCTTCATCGCGCCGGGTCGATCGAGGTTGATCAGCTTTCCGCTCACCACGCCGGCGCAGGTGGTCGTCGAGTCCGTGCTCGCGCTCGAGCTGGACGAGGCGGTTCCACTGCTGCTCGACCCGTTCGTGTTGCTGGACGGCGAGCTGCACTGGCAGTCCGGGCCGGCAGAGGAGCACTTCGGCGACCACCCGGGCTGGCGAGAGCCCGGCCAACCGGGCGAGCTCTAGTCCGGGAAAGCCTCCGGGCCGCGTTCGGCCAGTTCCCTGGCATGTTCTCCGGCATCCTCGGGCGGCAGCCAGGAGTAGGGGTAGGACTCGTCCTCGAGGCGAGCGCCCTCAGCGGTCAGGTTGAGCGGATGAAAGGTGTCGACCATCACCGCCAGCTCCTCGGTGCCTTCCTTGCCGATCGAGGCCTCGACGGTGCCGGGATGCGGACCGTGCGGGATGCCGCCCGGGTGGAGCGTGAACGACGATGTCTCCACCCCGCGCCGGCTCATGAAATTGCCGGCTACGTAGTAGATGACCTCGTCCGAGTTGATGTTGGAGTGGTTGTACGGGGCCGGAATCGCCAGCGGGTGATAGTCGAATTTGCGCGGCACGAACGAGCAGACCACGTAGTTGCGGCCGGAGAACGTCTGGTGGACCGGCGGCGGCTGGTGGATGCGGCCGGTGATCGGCTCGAAGTCGCCGATGTTGAAGATGTACGGCCACAGGTAGCCGTCCCAGCCGACGAGGTCGAAGGGATGGTGGCGATAGTGGTACGCGGTGATCCGGCCACGGACCCGCACGTGGATCACGAATTCTCCTTCGTCGTCGCGAGCCGGCACCTCGTCGGGCACGCGGATGTCCCGCTGGCTGAAGGGTGAGTGCTCCAGCAGCTGGCCCCACTCGTTGCGGTAGCGCTTCGGTGGCACGATCTCGGAGGGCGACTCGAGATACAGGATGCGATGCGCGACGCCCTCGTCCTGGTTCAGCCGCCATGTCGTGCCGATGGGGATCACGATGTAGTCACCGGGGCCGTAGCGCAGCGACCCGAAGATGCTTTCGAACGTGCCCGTGCCCTCGTGGATGAAGAGCATCTCGTCGGCCTCACCGTTGCGGTAGAAGGCCTCGTCGGGCAGGGTCTCCGTGGGGCGTACGACGCCCATCACGACGTCGCTGTTGAAGAACAGCGGCACGCGGCCATCGACGACGTTGCCACGAGCCTCCACGGCCCCTGTCTTGACCAGGCGGTGGCGATGCAGCCCGTCATCGACTCGGTCCAGGCGAACTTCCCTGACCCGCTCGATGCGATGGGTCTGGGTAGGCGGCAGACGGTGATAGAGCAGCGAGCTCCGGCCGCTGAAGCCTTCCACGCCGAACAGCTCCTCGGCGTACAGCGAGCCGTCGGGTGCGCGGTGCTGCGTGTGGCGCTTGTGCGGGACGTTGCCTCGGCTGACGTAGAACATCGGCGGGCGTTCCTCCTGCGGCCAGTCTAGGCGAAGGGCCTACGGCGGCGTATGAGCAGGAAGTAGGCAACCCAGGCCAGCGGCACGACGAGCACCAACAGTCCCTTGATCAGGCCGCTCAGGCTGATGCCGGTGTCAGACCACAGGTCGTTCATGAAGACGTCGAGCATGGCCACGATCGGCCCGACACCAAACATCAGGACGCCCAGGAGGAGCAGAAGCAGACCCTCCACCACCGCTCAGCGAGTGGTCATCCCAGTGCCGGCGGGTGCACGACCGGCGAGGTCAGCTGGCCCAGTCGCTCGACCTTGAGCGTCACCTCGTCGCCGGCCCGCAGGTAGCGGCCGAAACCGCTCTCGTCGCGGATCTCGAGCAGGCAGCCGGTGCCGACGGTGCCCGAGCCGATCACGTCGCCGGGTACCAGCTGGACGTCGGTTGAGGCGCGTTCGATCATCTCGCCGAACGAGAAGTAGATGTCCGACCAGCGACCACGCGACAGCTCCTGGCCGTTGACCTCGGCCGTGGCCAGCAGGTCGTAGCCGTTGTCACGCCGGACATCGACCAGTTCGTCGGGCGTCACCAGCCAGGGTCCGAGCGTGGAGGCGAAGTCCTTGCCCTTCGCCGGCCCCAGGCGCACCGTCGTCTCGTCGCGCTGCAGGTCACGCGCCGACCAGTCGTTGAAGATCATGTAGCCGCCGATCGCCTCCTCGCCGCGAGCGGCGGCAAGGTCGCGCACGGGGGTGTCGATCAGGGCGGCGATCTCGAGCTCGTAATCGAGCTCGCTCGACCCGCGTGGCGCCCAGACCGGATCGCCCGGCCCGCGGATCTCGGACACGTTGGAGAAGTAGAAGATCGCCAACCGGTACCACGCTTCGGGCACCTGCTGGTCGCGGCGCCGCCACATCGTCGCGACGTGTCGCTCGAAGGCGTAGAAGTCGCGCAGGCTGGTCGGCCTGAGGATGGGCGGCCCGAACATCAGGTCGGCACCGTCCAGGACGGCCTCGTCATCTTCCTCGTGGCGCTGGAAACCATCAGCAACCTCCGCCAGCGCGTCGACGCGCAGGCCGCGGGCCAGGTGGTCGTCAAGAGTCGTTATCGGCTGGCGGAACAGGACGCCGTTGTGGCGTAATCGCTCATCTCGCCGTGCCGCTCGCCGACGTGCCCTCTCCAGGTCGAGCCAGACCCGTCCGTCCGGGTCGAGGGCGAGGGCCAGCCTGAACGGCGAGCCGATGGGTGCGTGGCGCTCGCGGACGTGGGCAATTCTCATGGCCTGACAGACTATCCTGCCGGCAAATGCCGACCGGGCTTGACCACTTCATCGTCGTGGCACCGGATCCCGACGTGGCCGCGCAGCGGCTCGAGGACGAGTTGGGCCTCCGCGCCGACCCGGGCGGGCGGCACGAAGCCTACGGCACCTTCAACCGGCTCATCTGGCTCGGCGACAGCTACGTCGAGATCCTCGGTATCGCCGACCGTTCCCTGGCCGCCGCTGCGTGGTTCGGTCCGCGTGCGATGCAGCTGCTCGATCAATCTGGCGGGGGCTATGTCGGGCTGGCGCTGGCTTCCGACGACCTGACGGCCGACCTGCTGTTCCTCCACGGTCAGGGCTCGCGGCTGGGCGATGTGCTGGACGGTCAGCGCCACCGTCCTGACGGCGGCACCGTCCGGTGGAAGGTCGCCAGTGGAGAGGCGGACCCTGAGCTGGGCTGCCTGTTCCTGATCGAGCACGACGAGACCGGCGCGGAGTGGGCTCCGGCTGACCGCGCCGAGCGGGCTCGGCAGGCGCACCCGCTGGGTGGTCCTGCGCGCCTCGAGCGAGTGGAGCTGCCGGTCGGCGACGTGCGCGCGACGAGCATGCGCCTCCATCGCGAAATCGGGCTCGCCTTTCGGCCCTCGCTGGCCGGCGAAGGGGCCCGAGAGAGCAGCGTGGCCCGGCAGGCGCTGCGGCTCGTCCGCGCCGGGGCGGGCCGGGCGCCGACGGTGGTCGTCCGCGGGGGAGCGTCTCGTCGGCAGGCCGACCTGTTCGGCTGTCGCTGGCTGATCGAACCTTCAGCTGCCGCCTAGAACGGCCGGAACATCATCAGCCAGAGGATCACCAGGAAGCCGCCGCCCCCGAGCAGGAGGAGCATCTCGGGTCGGTGGGAGCTGAGCAACCGATCCAGCTCCTCCGGCGAGACCGGCACGGGATCCGGATCCGTCTCCTTGAGGCCCCGGCGCTGGCCGATGGCCTGACGGACGCGCGTGTAGTACGTGCTCCCCAGCGGCGTCATCAGGCCGCCCACGACGACCAGCAGCACAACCGACAGCCAGAACCAGCCGGTAGCGAACGACGCGCGCAACCAGCCAGCGGCGACGCCGCTGATGAGCAGACCGAGCAGGCCGACGGCGACCACGTTGAGCGACCAGTGCGAGGCATCCAGCAGAGCGGCAATGCGGGCCGGCTCGCGCTCTCGGCGCAGCCTGAAGGCGATCACTATCGAAACGCCGTGGCCGGCGGCGAACACGAACGCGGCAAAGACGTGGATGAATACGAACCAGGCGCCCAAGTCGCTCAGCAAATGGTGTCCCTCCTCCTTCAATCCTCCCAAACCGGCGCAAGTGGCCGGGCTGGTGCGGTCGTATAAGTTGAGACGTCAAGCGTCCGTGGAGGTGGCAGATGGCGACTGTGCTGTGCGTTCTGTACGACGACCCGGTGGACGGATACCCACCCCGCTACGCCCGCGACGAGATCCCGCGCATTGAGCGGTACCCCGATGGGCAGACCACGCCAACTCCCAGGGCGATTGACTTCACTCCGGGCGAGCTGCTTGGCAGCGTGTCGGGGGAGCTGGGCCTGCGGCGCTTCCTCGAGGAAGCCGGCCACACGCTGATCGTGACCTCCGACAAGGACGGGCCCGACTCAGAATTCGAGCGGCGCCTGCCGGAGGCGGACGTCGTCATCAGTCAGCCCTTCTGGCCGGCGTACATGACCGCCGAGCGCTTTGCCAGGGCGTCCAAACTGAAGCTGGTCGTTACCGCCGGTATCGGCTCGGACCACACCAACCTGCAGGCGGCGATAGAGCACGGCGTGACCGTCGCTGAGGTCACCTACTGCAACAGCATCAGCGTCGCCGAGCACGTCGTGATGATGATCCTGGGCCTGGTGCGCAACTACATCCCCTCGTACAGGATCGTGGTCGACGGCGGCTGGCACATTGCCGACGCCGCATCGCGCGAGTACGACCTCGAAGGGATGCACGTCGGAACGGTGGGCGCCGGTCGCATCGGATCGGCGGTCCTGCGGCGGCTGAAGCCGTTCGACGTCAAGCTGCATTACACCGACCGCCAGCGGCTGCCCGACCTGGAGTCGGAGGTTGGCGCGAGGTGGCACCCTGACGCGGCCTCGATGGTGCCCCACTGCGACGTGGTAACGATCAACACCCCGCTGCACCCGGAGACCGAGCATCTCTTCGACGACGCGATGTTCGGCCGGATGAAGCGAGGCACCTACCTGGTCAATACGGCGCGGGGCAAGATCTGTGACCGCGACGCGGTCGTGCGCGCGCTCGAGAGCGGTCGGCTGGCCGGCTATGCCGGTGACGTCTGGTTTCCCCAGCCCGCGCCGAGCGACCATCCGTGGCGCACGATGCCGTGGCATGGCATGACGCCGCACACCTCCGGCACATCGCTGTCAGCCCAGGCGCGCTACGCGGCCGGCGTACGCGAGATCCTCGAGTGCTGGTTCGAGCAACGACCGATCCGCGAGGAGTACCTGATCGTTCAGGGTGGTGGCCTGGCGGGCACGGGCGCCAAGAGCTACTCGGCAGGTGACGCCACGGGCGGATCGGAGGAAGCCGCGCGCTACCGGCGTTAGAGGTTGCCGCGCTTGGCCTGCTCGCGTTCGATGGCCTCGAAGAGCGCCTTGAAGTTGCCCACGCCAAATCCGCGCGAGCCGTGGCGCTCGATGATCTCGAAGAAGAAGGTCGGTCGGTCCTGCACCGGCCGGGTGAAGATCTGGAGCAGGTAGCCCTCCTCGTCACGGTCGGCCTCGATGCCCAGCTCCTCCAGCGTCTCGATCGGCACGCCCACGTCGCCGACGCGGTCGGGCAGCTCCGCGTAGTACTCATGCGGCAGCCCCAGGAACTCGATCCCATTGGCGCGCAGCTGCCGCACCGTCGCCACGATGTCCTCCGTGCGCAGGGCGATGTGCTGCACGCCCGGTGACAGGTACCAGTCGAGGTATTCCTGGATCTGGCTCTTCTTCTTGCCCGTCGCCGGCTCGTTGATCGGGAACTTGATCCGGCCGTTGCCGTTGGTCATCACCTTCGACATCAACGCCGAGTAATCGGTGTGGATGACCTTGTCGTCGTAGTGGATCAGCTGGCTGAAGCCGAAGATGTCGCGGTAGTAGCTGACGAAGGTATCCATGTCGCCCAGCTCGACGTTCCCCACGCAATGGTCGATCTCGAGCAGCGACAGGCCCTGCGCGGCGGCGGCCGGCTTCTTGATCCTGCGGTAGCCGGGCGCGAACACTCCGTGGTAGTCGGAGCGATCGACGAAGGAGTGGATGGTCTCGCCGTAGGTGCGCACGGCGGCCTTGCGCAGCACGCCGTCCTCACCACCGTCGATCTCTGTCGGCTCGAGCACGCTCTCGGCACCGCGCGATGTCGTCTCGCGCCACGCCGATTCGACGTCGTCGACCGCGAAGGCGATGTCCCTAACGCCGTCGCCGTGGCGGTGGACGTGCTCGGCGATCTCCCCGCTGGGCGTCAGCGGCGCGGTCAGCACGAAGCGGATGTCGTTCTGCTGCATGACGTAGGAGGCCCGGTCGCGAACCTTCGTTTCGAGGCCCGAGAACGCGACAGGGGTGAAGCCCCACAGGGCGCGATAGTAGGCCGACGCCTGCCGGGCGTTACCGACCCAGAACTCTACGTAGTCGATGCCCTTGATCGGCAGGAAGTCCTGCGCCTCCGCGTAGGCGTCGGGGTTGATGCGGGCGCCGCTCTGGTTCTGCGCGCCCCGGGTCAAGGTCTCGGTCATTGCTCATCTCCCTGTGCGCTCGCCCCATCCTACGCCTGCGGCTCCTCCAGGGGGCTGGCAGTTGCTGACGGCAAAGGGGTGATTCCACGCGCATCGGCGTTGTATTCTCGGCATCCCAGCTACGTCACATGCCCCGGGCGGCTGCATACCATGAGGAGGGCGTCACCGAATGGCTCGGCTCAGCTACTGCCACATCCCGGCCTATGACCTGCAGGAGTCGATCAACATCCTCAAGACGGCCGACGAATGCGGGTTCTACGCCGCCTACTCGGTCGACGAGACCTGGTGGAAGGACATGTGGCTGCTCTTCGCCGCTGCGGCAGACAAGACCAGCCAGATCAGGATGGGGCCCAACGTCACCCACGTCATCCTGCGCGATCCGGCCCACGTGGCCCAGATGGCGGCCACGTTGGACCAGCTGACCAACGGCCGAGCCGAGGTAGTGGTCAGCTTCGGCAACATCTCGATGCTCCCCCAGCACGGCTTCGATTACAAGGGCACCAAGCCGCTGACGCGCGTGATCGAGGGACGCGAGGTCATGCGTACTCTGCTCGACAGCGGCGCCGTGACCTACGAAGGCGAGTACTTCAAGTACGCCGGGTTATGGACGCTTGCCCGGCCGGTGCAGGAGAAGATGCCGATCAAGATCGGCGCGATGGGCGGCCCGCGCTCGTTCGAGGTCGGCGGCGAGCTGTTCGATGGCGTTCACCAGGCGATCGGTACCTCGCGCGAGACCTACCAGTACATGGTCGATTGCGCACGCCGGGGGGCGGAGAAGGCGGGTCGCAACGTCGATGACCTTGACCTTGGCGCCTGGCTGGTGATGGCCTGCATGGAGGACTCGTCGGCGGCCAAGGAGACGGCCCGCATCATGGTCGCCTTCTATCTGTCGGCGATGCCCGAGCAGCAGCTCAACCGCCATGGCATCAGCGGCTCTGACCTGAAGCCGATCTTTGACGCCTTCGGTGCGGGTGATGTGGCCAAGGCTCTCGAGCTGACCACGCCCGAGCTGGGCGAGAAGTTCTCCGTCGCCGGCACGCCGGAAGAGGTGGTCGAGCGGCTCCAGCGCGACATCCTCTCGACCGGCGTCAACCATGTCATCTCGGCCCTGGTCGATCCCTACCTGGTCAAGGCCTTCACCGGAATCGACATCGACAACGGCATGGATACCCACCAGCAGCTGCGGCTGATGCGCGACCGGGTCATGCCGGCCATCGCCTAGCGCCGATCACCGCCGGACCGGCGGGCGGTGCTCGCCGGTCCATCCGAACGCGAGCGAGGAGGACTTGTCCCGGATGAGCGCCCCGCCCTACGACCCGCAGCGCGACGGCGAGCTCCAGCAGGAGTTCACCGACAAGTGGATCAACAACGCCTACGGCTGCTTCAGTTCCGGGCATAAGTTCTGCCGCGAGGTCTGCCCGGTGATGCAGGTCACGCGCAACGAGAACCACACGCCGACCGCGTTCCACGCCAACGTCATCGCCATGGAGCAGGGCAACCTGACCATCGCCGACGTGGCCGACGACTACGTCCACTGCACCCAGTGCGGTGCCTGCGAGCTGCGCTGCCCGAACACCCTGTTCACGGGCGACTTCTACCGCCACCGGACGCAGACGGTAAAGCTGGTCAAGGCCATGCGCGCGCTGGCCGTCGACTCGGGCATCGAGCAGCCGAACTGGAAGCGCTGGGTTGAGCTGACCGTCGAGAAGGGCAACGAGCCGGTGGTGGAGGTGCCCATCGAGCAGGAGCGTGTGCGCGACTGGGCGCATGGCCTGGACCTGCCCACCGGCGGCGAGACGATCATGTTCGTCGATTGCGAGGCGGCCTTCTACCGCACCTCGGTCGCCCGCTCCACCGCGCAGGTGCTCATGCAGGCCGGCGTCGAGTTCGGCCTGATGAAGGAGCAGTGGTGCTGCGGCGGGCCGTCGGCCGAGATGGGCTACCGCGACCACGCGCGCGCCTTCGCCGAGCACAACGTCGCCGACTGGCGTGCCGTCGGCGCGCGGAAGATCATCGCCATCGACCCGCACGACTACATCGCGTTCACCGAGGACTACCCGGAGTACTTCGGCGATGAGTACGACTTCGAGATCCTCTACATCACCGAGCTGGTGGCCGAGCTGATCCGCGAGGGCCGGCTGACCTTCAGCCAGCCGATCGAGCGGGTCGTCACGTATCACGACCCATGTCGGCTGAACAAGCGCAAGGGCATCCATGCCTCCCCGCGTGAGATCCTGCGCGCGATACCCGGCATTACGTTCAAGGACGTCGATCACGTCACCCAGTGGTCGTACTGCTCCGGCGCGGGCGCAGGGCTGGGCATCGAGAAGCCGGAGATCACGGCCGAGATCAGCCGCCGCCGGGTGGCGCGGGCCACCGAGCTCGAGGTCGACACGCTGGTCAGCGCCTGCGTCTGGTCCGAGCGGCCGCTGTCCAAGGCCGGTGCCGAGCAGGGCATCGACGTGATGGATCTGATGGAGCTGGTCGCCCAAGCGGCGGGCCTCGATGGCCACGGCGTGGGTGACCGGGGCATACCTGCGCGGGCGGCAATCGCTGATGCCGGGCCGGTCGAGCACGGGATCGCCCACGCAGCGGCGCTGCACGAGGACGCCGCCCATCCGAACGACGGGGAGGTGTCGCGATGACGACCGCAGCCGCCCTCTCCGACCCGATCCTTGACGAGCTGCGCGGCATCCTCGGCGATGAGGGGGTCCTGCCCAACCTCTCCGCGCGCTACAACCGGACCCGCGTGCCATCGCCCTTCCCGGTTCATCGCTGGTCCGACTACGTGCCCGACGTGGTCGTCCTGCCTAGGACGGCCGAGCAGGTCTCGGCCGTGGTCAAGCTGGCGAATCGTTACGGCATCCCGGTCGTGCCGCGCGCCGGCGGGACCGGCCTGGCCGACGGAGCGGTGCCGCTGCGCCGCGGGATCATCGTGGACGTCAAGCTGATGAACCAGATCCACGAGATCGACCTCGTCGACCGTACGGTCACCGTTGGGCCGGGCATCAACATGCTCAAGCTCAACGAGGAGCTGCGCAAGCATGGCGTGATCTACCCGGACGACCCGGCGTCGTACCCGTGCTCCCTGGTTGGCGGTCGAATCGGCACCAGCGGCTGGTCGCTGATCGGCGGCCGTTACGGGCACACGCGCGACCTGGTCATCTCAATGGAGTGGGTGCTGCCCAACGGCGAGATCGTCCAGATCGGCGATGGCGGCGGACGCAAGATCCGCAAGTCGTCGACCGGCTTTCAGCTGAAGCACCTGTTCATGGGCTCGCAGGGCTCGCTCGGCATCTGCACGCAGGCGACGCTCGAGCTGGTGCCCCGGCCCGAGGTCGAGTTCTCGGCCTTCTTCGCCTACCCCGATTTTCAGACCGCGTACGAGTCGACCGGCGCCCTGACCAAGTCGGGCCTGGCCACTCTCGCCGGGGTGGTCCTCTTCGACGAGTGGAAGCTGCGCTACCTGCGCCGCGACGACGAGGCATACATCCCGCAGCCGGGCAACGTCCAAGCGGTCGTCGCCACGGCCATGTACGGCACCCGCGATGAGGTCGGCCCGGCGGCCCGGCGGCTGATGAAGATCGGCCGTCAGTCAGGCGGCAACTACCTCGGCGACGAGATCAGCCAGGGCGACTGGGCGTCGCGCCACGACCGTTACGCGACGCCGCTCCACGGCCGTCTGCGCAACGGCCAGGTCGTGCCGATGAGCTGGCATTGCGAGGACGCATCGCTCAACTACAGCGTCCTGCCGCAGGTCCGCGAGGAGTGGCACGCAATCGCCGACCGCTACATCACCGAGTACGGCATCTTCGACGACTGGGGCATGTTCTTCTACACCAACGGCGCCTACAAGCCGTGGGGCGACTACCTCGTCGAGATCGACATCGGCATCTGGGAGCAGAAGCTCAACGACGAGAATTGGGCCGCCTGGGTCCGCTGCAAGCGAGAGATCACCGAGGTGACGCTCAAGTACGGCGGCTCGATCACCGCCTGCCACGGGTCGACCCGCGAGGGCGACGCCGAATACGTGCCGCAGGAGATGGGCGGTGGCTTCGAGGTGATGAAGCAGATCAAGCGGGCGCTCGACCCGAACAACATCATGAACCCGGGCAAGAACGAGCTCGACCTTGCCTACGGGCAGGACGGCATGGGCGGCCGCCCGGCGGCGCGCCTCGCAGGGGAGGGCTGAGGCAATGGTTGGTTTCCGGCTCAGCGCGCAGAAGCCGCCCGAGGCCAGGCGCATCAACGATGACGTGGTGATGCGCTTCGACCACGTCTACGAGGTCAACCCGGACAAGATGCAGACCTTTCATCAGCAGGAGATCCCTGCCTGGGACACATTGCGCATCGTCGCCAGCCGCTGGGACCACCTCGACTGGATGCACGCGCACTGGGCGGACACGGTTCTGGGCGTCGAGGAGCTCGAGGGCAGCCACGACGAGGGCAACGGACACCATTCCGGTGCGCATGGCAACGCCAGCGACGAGGCGGGGTACGGGGTCTAGCTCCGGCCGCTGATTCGCTCCTACGCCGCCTCGGGCTGAGCTGCCCGAGGACGGCTATCGTTCGGGCGTGCCCGCTCGCCCCCGCACCGACCCTTCCGCTCGCCGTCTGGCTGAGCTGGAGTTCCTGGCGGAGGTGGCCAGGCTGGTCGGGTCTGCCCGGACCTGGGACGAGCTGATGAGCACGATCGTCGAGCGGGCCACGGCCGCCGCCGACGCCGATGTGTGTTCGCTCTACCTGATGGACCGTGACAACACCGGCGTCACGCTGGCGGCGACCAACGGGCTGGATCCCGAGTCGGTCAACGTCGCGAGGCTGCCGGTCGGCGTCGGCATCACCGGGGGCGTGGCGCAGTCCCGTCAGCCGACCACCAGCATCAACGTCCACGACGATCCGCGCTGGCACTTCATCCGCGGCGTCGACCAGCTGCGCTACACGTCGATCTGCTCCGTGCCGTTGATCTGGAACGACCAGGTCGTGGGCGTGCTCAACGTCCAGACGGTCAGGCGCCGGCGCTTCACGCGCCAGGACGTCAGCTTCCTCGAGACGCTCGCCGCGCTTTTGGCCGGCACGGTCGAGCGCAACCGGATGCAGCGGGAAGCGGAGGCCCAGATCGAGAGCATGCGAGCCATCGACGAGGCCCGCGCTCACCTCGTCGCGGTCGTGACCCATGCCCTGCGCACGCCGCTGGCGGTGGTGCGTGCCTACGTCGAGCTCCTCGGCGGCGCCGCACGCGAGAGTGGCTCGGCCGATGCCGCGGAGTGGGAGCGCCTGGCGCTCGAGCAGGTGGAGCGCCTTGACCAGACGGTCGACTCCATCCTCGGCAGCCTCAGGGTCCTGCGTCCGGACGCCTCATCGCCGGCGCGGCTCGACCTGTGCGCCGTCGTCGACCAGACGGCCGTCGAGCTGGCGCCGCTGTTTCGGCGTCATCGGCTGGCGACGACCTACCTGGAGCAGCCGCTGTGGGCGATGGCCGCCGAGGAGCAGCTGCACCGCCTGCTCGGCTACCTGCTGGAGAACGCGTCGAAGTACGCCCCCCAGGACGGCACGATTGACATCTATGGCTGGCGCAAGGATGGCCGCGTCTTCCTGGCCATCACCGACGACGGGCCGGGCATTCCGCAGGCGTGGCGGGAGCGCATCTTCGAGCCCTTCGTCCGCCTCGACGATTCGCCCCGCGGGGCCGGCATCGGACTTTTTGCTGCCCGTCACCTCGCTCGTTCGATGAACGGCGAGCTGCGCGCCGAGGCACGCGAGCCGAGTGGCAGTCAGTTCGTGCTGGAGCTGCCGGCCGCGCGTTCGGTCAGCACGTCGCCCTGAGCGCGCGCTCCGGCAGCGCCGTGGGGAGCCGGGCGCATGGAGCGCCGACCCTGGATCAGGCTGCGGCGGCCTCGCCTGTCGAGTCGGCCGCCAGGGTCGTTGGGATCAGGACTCGCCCGTCGCCGTCGTGCAGCACGTCGACGCACTCCGGGCGGCAGCCGCGCGCATCCTGACCGGGATGGAGCGACGGGAAGTGGCGGTACGCACCGTCCTCGCTGCCGGTGGCGGCCATCAGCCGGCAGCCGCACACCGCGCAGGTGATCGGTCCGCCAGCCTCTCGGGGTGGCAGGAAGCGGGTGATGGAGGAATCGCGCATGTTGGCAGCGTATGTGCAGGCGACAGGAAGGTCAGCGCCACGCGGGTGCAGTCTGGGTTGCGATCAGGTTGCGTGCCTGGGGCCCCACTAAACGGCGAGGCTCACCAAACGGCGAGGCTCACTCCTCCAGCCGGTAGCCGACCCCGCGCACGGCGACGGGTGACCGCGCACCTGCCTGGCTCAGCTTGTCGCGCAGGCGGGCAAGGTGCGGCTTGAGCCAGAGCGGGTCGGGGTCGGCCATCCCCGGCCAGCCCGCTTCCAGCAGCTCGGAGTGCCGGACAAGCTCGCCGCTGCGCTCGACCAGCGCCCGAAGCAGACGGAACTCGATCTGGGTGACCGGCACGGCGGCGCCCTGCCAACGGATTTCGTGGCGACGCATGTCGATCTCCCATCCGCTGCGCGGGCCGATGCCCTCTCCGGATCGGCCCCGGCGCAACGCTGCCCGTATGCGTGCCAGCAGCTCCTCACCGCGAAACGGCTTGCGGACGTAGTCGTCGGCGCCAAGGTCGAGCAGCTCCACCGGCGCCCGGCGATCGCGCTCGCCCGAGACCACGATGATCGGCACGTCCGACGTTTCGCGCAGCCGGCGGCAGACCTCGGCACCGTCGATGCCGGGCATGGCAAGGTCGAGCAGGACCACGTCGATCGGCCCCTCTGCGAAGCGCCTCAAGGCCTCCTCGCCATCGTAGGCGGCGACGATCCGATAGCCGGCCTGGCCGAGGAGCGCACCCAGCGCGCCGACCATCGCCGGTTCGTCATCGACGACCAGCACGGTGGCACCGGGCCTGGGGCCGGTCGTGCTCAAAGGTCCATCTCGTCGTGGGCGGCCGCGCGCAGCCGGGTGCCGAACGAATCGTCCTCCAGGGCGCGGCCGAGCGCTCCGGGGACGCGCCCATCGGCGATGACGACCTGCGTCGCACCCGAGCGCAGTGCAGCCAGCGCGCCTTCCACCTTGGGCACCATCCCGCCGGCGATCACTCCTTCGGCCATCAGCTGTTGAGCCTCGAGCTCGCCCAGCCGACCAAGCGTCCGGCCTGCGCCATCGAGCACGCCGTCGGTGTCGGTCAGCAGGACGAGCCTCGCCCCGAGGGCGCCAGCCAGGGCGGCGGCGACCTCGTCAGCGTTCACGTTGCAAATCTCGCCTCGCTCGTCGAGGGCGAGCGGCGCCACGACGGGCAGCGCGCCGCCTGCCAGCAGCGCGTAGACGAGCGAGGGGCTGGCCGCTTCCACGCGCCCGACCCGACCGAGCTGTGGGCTGCGCCGGGCGACCAGCAGCCGGCCATCGATCCCGGTCAGGCCCACGCCAGCCACGCCCGCCGCGTTCAGCTGGGCGACGAGCTCGGTGTTGACAAGGCCCGCGAAGACGGCAACCGCCGCCTCGAGCGCCTGGTCGTCGGTCACCCGCCTCCCATCGATGAAGCGGCTTTCAATGCCGAGCCGCTCGAGCCACTCGGTCAGCCTGTTGCCGCCGCCGTGGACCAGGACGAGGCTGCGGCCGCGCTGTGCTGCAACGATGTCACCCAGTGCGCCCGGGGAGCCGTCGTCGGCAGCCAGGGTCGTGCCACCGATCTTGACGACGACCAGCTCCTCCCAGGCGCGGAAATCGACGTCCGCCAGATCCGCGGGCATCTCGCTCACGTGCTGTAGGCCGAGTTCTCGACCACGTACCGCTCGCTCAGGTCACAGCCGAAGGCCTCGCCGATGCCGTCGCCACCGGCTGCCAGATCGGCTCGAATGAGCAGCTCGGCAGCATCCATCGCCCGCGCCACCGCTGCCCGGTCGAAGTCGAGCGGCTGGCCGGCGAAGACCGGCGTCCCGGCGATGGCTATCTCCAGCTGCTCGTGGCGCAATGAGACCGGCCGGCCCTCCACCTCGGCGTTGCCGAGCGCCGCCGCCATGCGGCCCCAGTTGGGGTCCCGACCGTGGACCGCGGCCTTGACCAGGCTGCTGGCGACGACCGCCCGCGCCGCCGCCCGCGCCTCGGTGTCGTCGCGGGCGCCGCTGACCTGGCAGGTGATGAGCGTCGTAGCCCCCTCGCCGTCGGCTGCCTGCTGACGTGCGAGCGAGCGTGCGACGGCTTGCACAGAAGACTTCAGCCGATCGTGCTCTGGGCTGCCGGCATGCAGTGGCGCAGCTCCGGAGGCCCCCGAGGCGATCAGGAGCACAGTGTCGTTGGTGCTCGTGTCGCCATCGACGGTCAGCTGGTTCCAGGTTCGCATCACAGCGGGCAGCAGCATCTCGTAGAGCAGCCAGGGCTCGAGCGCGGCGTCGGTGAGGACGATCGACAGCATCGTGGCCATCCGCGGATGGATCATGCCGACGCCCTTGGCTATGCCGCTGACGCCGACCGCTCGAGGCCCGCCGTCGGCCCCGGGCAGCTCCAGCGAGACGCTCGCCGACTTGGCGCGCGTGTCCGTCGTGCACATCTGTTCGGCCAATGCGAGCAGCGCATCGTCGGTATCGGCCAGGCCGTGGTCGACGAGCTCACGCAGCGGTTGACGCAGGCGGTCGACGGGCAGCCGCGTCCCGATCAGCCCGGTCGAGATGGCGAGTACCTCTACAGGCGGCACTCCGAGCAGGGAGGCCAGGCCTTCCATCAGCCCGGCCTGGTCGTGGTCGCCATCAACGCCGGTGGCGGCGTTGGCGCAGCCGCTGGTGGAGAGCACCGCCGCGGCCCGCCCCCAGTGACCACTTCCGCTCGGCTCCGAGGCTGCCAGATTGGCCGCGCTCAACTCGACCGGCGCGGCACGCATGCGATTGGTGGTGAAGACGCCGGCGACAGGCAGCGGCTGCCGGTCCACCGCCGCCAGGACGCCCAGGTCCAACCGGCCGGACGCCTTGATGCCCGCGGCCACGGCGCCGGCCACGAAGCCGGCGGGCATGCGGGCTACCTGCTCGACCGCAGGCAGATCGAGCGGCAGTGGTCGGCGTACGTCCCTCGTCACGGGGCCAGCGGCAGCTGCTCGAGGCCGGCCTGCTCGGGCAGCTCGAAGAGCACGTTGAATGCCTGCACTGCCTGCCCGGCGGCGCCCTTGACGAGGTTGTCCAGCACGGCAATGACCAGCACCCGGCCGGTCCTCTCGTCCCACCTGGCATGGACGTGGCACATGTTGCTGCCGACCACATGCTTGGTTGCCGGCGGCTCGGCCACGACCGACACGAAACGCTCGGCCCCGTAGGCCGCGCCGTAGAGCTCGTCGAGCTCGGCCTGGCTGCTCGGGCGGAGTGGCCGGACATGGCAGCTGGCCAGAATGCCGCGGGTCATCGGTACGAGATGGGGCAGGAAGTCGACCGGCTGTATCGGTGATCCGCACAGCATTCCGAGCTCCTGCTCGATCTCCGCTATATGGCGGTGGCCGCCGACGCCGTAGGCCCGGACGCTCTCGTTGATCTCGCTGTACATCATCTCGGCCTTCGGCTCGCGACCGGCGCCTGAGACCCCGCTCTTGGCGTCGATGACCACGTCGCCCAGCAGCCCGGCGCGGGCCAGCGGCGCCAGCGCCAGGATCGATGTGGTCGCATAGCAGCCGGGCGACGCGATGACGCGCCGCTCCGACCCGCGCAGGCGGGCCAGCTCGGCCCGGTGCAGCTCGGGCAGCCCATAGACCGCCTCGCCGAGGAGGTCGGGCCGTGGGTGCTCGTAGCGATACCAGCGCGGGTATCCAGCCGGCTCGCGAAGGCGGAAGTCCGGTCCGAGGTCGACCACAGCCAGGTTTCGCTCGAGCAGCCCGGGAACTGCCTCCGCCGCCGCACCATGGGGCATGCCCAGGAAGACTGCGTCCAGGCTGTCGATCAGGTCAGCTGAGATCGTGCGGCCGGTCGAGGCCAGGTGCGGATGGCTGCGCTCGATCGGCTCGGCCTCCCGGCCCCGCGCAGCCAATGCCGCGATCTCGACGTGCGGATGGCGCTCGAGCAGGCGCACGAGCTCGCCGCCACCGTAGCCGGTGGCACCGATGATCCCAACCCTCACTCGCGCGTCAGCCATGGCTGCCGAATATAGTGCGCCGATGAGCGGTCAACCGCCTGCGCCGGGGGAGCTGCCCGATCTCGCCCTGCCCGACCAGGGTTCACTGCTGGGCGCCGTCAGCATCCGCGTGAGCCCGGACGTGGACCTGGTCGAGTTGATCAGCGCTCTGCGCGACGGCGGGGCAGAGATCGTGGCCATCAACACGTTTGCGGCCACGCGTGGCGAGCCGCAGGTGGAGCGCGTTTTCGACATCGAGACGCGCAACGTCGACAGCGCCGGTGCCGCCGAGCTGGTACGTGGGGTCGGTGGCGTCGTGCGAGCTGAGCCGCGCGCCACCCTCGGCCAGATCTTCGGCAAGCGGGTCATCGTGGTCGGGGGAGGCGCACAGGTGGCCCAGGTTGCGCTCGGCGCCGTCTCGGAGGCGGACCGTCACAACCTGCGTGGCGAGCGGATCAGCGTCGACACCATCGCGCTGGTCGGCGAGCAGCAGATCGCCGATGCCGTCCGCGCGGTGGCGGACCTGCCGCGAGCCCATATCCTCGTCCTGGCCGGCTCGATCATGGGCGGTGAGATCACCGCCGCCGTTCGTGAGCTGCAGGCGGTCGGCATACCGGTCATCGCGCTGAACATGGTCGGCAGCGTGGTCGGCGCCGCCGATCTCGTCGTGAGCGACCCGGTACAGGCCGGCACGATGGCGGTGATGGCGATCGCCGATACCGCCCGCTTCAACCTGGCCCTGCAGCGCGGGCGCCGATATTGAGCCGGGCATACTGACAGCCATGTTCGAGCTTTCCACCTCCGCCCCGGCGGCGACCAAATCTCCGCCAGAGGGTGGGACAACCGACATCGTTGACCTCTCCCGCCGCCACCTGTCACCCGCCCTGGCGCGCTACTACGAGCGAGCCTGGAGCCATGGCGAGGGGCACCGTCTATATGACGTCGACGGACGGGCCTATCTCGACTTCGCCACCGGCATCGCGACGACCATCCTTGGCCACCGCCATCCACGCGTGACGCAGGCCATCACCGACCAGGCCGAGCGCCTCCTGCACGTGTGCAATGGCCTTGGCCACCTGGAGCCGGTCAGTCGGCTGGCCGAGATGATCGCGGCGACGATGCCCGCTCCGCTGGACACGGTCTTCTTCGGCAACTCCGGCGCCGAGGTGATCGAGGGCGCGTTGAAGCTGGCCCGGCGGGCGACCGGGCGCAGCGCGATCATCTGCTTCGAGGGTGCCTTTCACGGCCGTACCTTCGGCGCTCTGTCGGTGACGACCTCCAACCCGAACTACCAGGCTGGCCACGGCCCGCTGCTGCCGGACGTGCACGTCCTGCCGTATCCCGATGCCCAGCGCCACGCGGGCAATGAGGGCGCCGCCATGAAGGCCTCGCTCGATGCAATCGAGCAGCTGCTCGCCGCCCACGTGCCTGCCGAGAGGGTGGCGGCAGTGATCATCGAGCCGATCCTGGGCGAGGGTGGTTACGTCCCGGCACCGGATGCCTTTCTGCGCCGCCTGCGCGAGCTGTGTGACCAGCATGGGATCGTGCTGGTCTTCGATGAAGTGCAGTCGGGATATGGCCGCACCGGCCGGATGTGGGCCTTCGAACACGCCGGCGTGGTGCCCGACATCGTATGCATGGCGAAGGGCATAGCCAACGGCATGCCACTCGGAGCGTTCGTGGCCAGCCGGGCGCTGCACGAGCGCTGGGGGCTTGGCGCGCACGGCACGACCTTTGGCGGCAACCCGGTCTCGTGCGCCGCCGGCATCGCGGTGCTGGAGACCATCCAGCAGGAAGGGCTGGTCGCCAATGCCGCCGCCCGCGGCAGCGAGCTTCTCGACGGGCTGCGCCGCATCGCGGAGACCGAGCCCCGAGTCGGCGCCGTCCGCGGCCGGGGCTTGATGCTCGGTGTACCTCTCGTCCATGCCGATAGCGGGCAGCCCGACGGAGCACTCGCCAATGCGGCCATCGCTCGCTGCGCCGACGACGGCCTGCTGGTGCTCACCTGCGGACCCGCGCACGACGTCATCCGCTGGCTGCCGCCGCTTGACGTGACGGCGGCCGAGATCCACGAAGGCCTGCAGATCTTCGGGCGCGCGCTCGGCGCCGTTTGAGATTTCCGATACGCCTGGACCGGCGATTCACACCCTGGCTGCTCGTGTTCGGCGTGCTGCGGCGCAATGCCTACGTGGAGCTGGCTGACGACACGCTCTTTGCGCGCTTCGGGTTCTTCAGCCTTCGCGCGCGCTTGTCAGCCGTCGACCGGTGGGAGGTTCAGGGCCCTTATCGCTGGTGGTCGGCGCTCGGTGTCCGCGGCACGCCGGGCGAGCCCGAGATCACCTTCGGCGGCAGCGCACACGGCGGCGTCGCGCTCTTCCTGCGCGATCCGATCCCGCGCTGGCTGTGGATCCGGAACCTGCGCCAGCTGTACTTCACCGTCGACGACCCGGCGGGGCTGGCCGCCGAGCTGGTGCGGCGGGGCATCCCCGGCGAGGACGTCAGCCGGCGCTGACTCGGCAGCGGTTGGCCAGTCGGCCGATCCCCTCGATCTCGACGACCATCTCGTCGCCGTCGCCGAGCACCAGCCTTGGCTCGCGGAACCAGCCAACGCCCGCCGGAGTGCCGGTCGCGATCACGTCGCCCGGCTCGAGGGTGAAGGCACGCGAACAGAACTCGATCAGCTCGGCCACGCCGAAGATCATGTCGGAGGTGGGCGCATGCTGGCGCAGCTCGCCGTTGACGTAACCGCGCAGATCGAGCGCCTGCGGGTCGGGTACTTCGTCGGCCGTGACCAGCAGCGGGCCCATCGGGCCGAATGTGTCCAGCGACTTGGCCCGGGTGAACTGCTTGTCGGCGTACTGGAGGTCCCGCGCGCTGACGTCATTGACGCAGGTATAGCCGAGCACAAAGTCGAGCGCCTCCCGGCGGCTTGCCCGTCGGCAGGTTCGGCCGATGACGACGCCCAGCTCCGCCTCCGCGTCAACCGCGCCCGTCAGCTCCGGATCCCATTCGACGGTCGCACCGTGTCCAACCAGCGCGGTCGTGAGCTTGGCGAAGATCACCGGCGACGTCGGTGGCGGACGGTCCTGCTCGTCGGCGTGGCTGCGGTAGTTCACGCCGATGCAGACCAACTTGCCGGGGCGGGGCACGGGTGGGAGCAGGTCGACCTCGTCCAGGCCGAGCCCGGAGTCGGGTCCGAACAGGGAAGCGGCCAGTCCGTAGTTGATTCGCTCGAGGCCGGCCGTCGTGTCGGCCAGCAGATCCGACATCGTCGCGATGGCGCCGTCGGTCAGCTCCGCTGTGGCAACCAGCCGCTCGCCGACGAGGACGCCCAGGCGCTGCTCTCGCCCGGGCTCCCCGGCGAATGCGCCCGGGGCTCGATACGAGGCCAGCCTCATGGCTGCCTCCTGCGCAGCTCGCCGCTCTGCGCGATCAGGACGCCGACAATCACCAACACACCTCCGATGATCTGCACGGGACCGAGTGTCTCACCGAACAGCAGCGTGGCGAGGAGGATTGTGTAGACCGGCTCGACAGTGCTGGCCAGCGCGGCCTGTGCCGCGCCGATCCGGCGCGCACCTGCGTAGAACGCCTGCACCGCCACGGCCGTGGCGACGATGCCGACGCCGAGCAGCGGCGGCCACGCTTCGGCCGGGATCTGATCCGGCCAGACCGGTCGGCCGGTGGCGATGGCGCCGACCCACCAGGCGACCGCCGTCGCGCTGAGGATTATCGCGGCGGCCGGCGCGGAGTCGGTCTGCTCGGGCTCCGCGACCGTCTCCGAGTCGTACGGCGCAGCGCCCGTTCGGGCGCCCACGGCCTGGGCGCGCTCGCCCGACAGCCGCGCGGCAAGAATGATCCAGACGGCGTACATGACCGGCGAGGACAGCACCAGCAGCAGGCCGAGCGTTGGCGGTGCGGTGTCGGGGTCGATGCCGCCGACGGCCAGGCCGACGCCAGCGGTGGCCAGTGCGAGAGCGAACCAGGCGCGGCGCCCTTCCAGCCGGCGTCCGAAGCGCAGCGCCATCACCGCCACCAGCGCCGGATACAGGTAGACGATGAGCGCAGCGAGTGAGGCCGACACAGTCTCCAGCGCGGCGAAGTACGTACCGCTGTTGCCGACGTAGAGCACCCCCAGCACGATCAGCACAGCAGCTCTCCGGCGCGAGATGCCGCGCAGCGCCCGCCGGCTCTGGCGGAACAGCAGCAGCCAGCCCCATGACAGGGCGGCCGCGAACAGGAAGCGCCAGGCGAGGAGGGTCAGCCAGTCGACGCCGGCCGCATAGATCGGCTTGGCGAAGAGCGCGCCCGATCCGAAGCCGCAGGCCGACAGGATGACCAGCAGCAGGCCCAGCGCCCGCTGGCCGTCGCCGACCCCTCCCAGCCGGCCGCGGACGCTGTCCACGGCTGACATGTGCGGATCGTACGGGAGCCCGGCCGCCGCCCGTCAAATCGCTAGACTGGCCTCACGTGCAGCGCGTCCTCGTCGTCGCCGACGACCTGATCTGGATGTCGCGCCTGGCCGCAGCCGTCGAGCGCGCCGGCGCGTCGGTTGTGCGTGCCGCCGCCCCGCCGCAGCTGGAGCGCGCCCTGGCGGTCGAGGCTGAGCGGCCGGCAGCGGCGGTCATCGACTTGAACGGTCGGGCGTATGAAGGCGTGGCAGTCGTCGAGATGGCCGTCCGGGCCGGCCTGCCGACCGTTGCCGTCGGCCAGCACGAGGACCTTGGCCTCAGGCGACGAGCCCTGGCCGCGGGCGCGCGGCGGGTCTACTCATACAACAAGGTCCACCGCGACGGTCCGCGGCTGGTCTCGGCGCTGCTCGGCGGCGAGTCGTGAGTCGGCCGGCAATACCGTGGACGCGCTACCAGCAGCGCCTGGCCCGCGCGCAGGCCCTGTTGCCCGATCACGACGCTGCCGCGCTGCTTGTGGGCGTGGGCGCGGACCTCTTCTGGCTGACCGGCTACGCGGCCCTGCCGCTCGAGCGGCTGACCATGCTCGTCGTCGCGCAGCAGGGCAAGCCCAGCCTGGTCGTGCCGCGCCTTGAGCAGTCCGTAGCCCAGGAGGCGCCGGCTGCTCGGGCAGGACTCGTCGAGCTGGCCGCGTGGCAAGAGACAGACGATCCCTTCGCGCTGGTCGCCGAGCTGCTCAGGGCCAGCGGCAGCCGGCCTGAGATCCAGCTGGGCCCCCTCGGCGGTGCCTGGGGCAGGCTCGGAGCGCTGCTCGTCTCCGACACCCTCCGAGCGTCCTTCCTGCTCAATCTCCAGGCAGCGATCCCCGACGCAGCCTTCGGCGTTGCTTCGCCCGTGCTGGGGCCTTTGCGGGCGCTCAAGGACGACGAGGAGATTGCACTGCTACGCCTGGCGGCGGAAGGTGCCGACCGGGTGGTCAGCCAGGTGGCGGCGGGCCGCCTGGTCGGCCGGCGAGAGGCCGAGGTCGCGCGCGAGGTGCGCGACCGGCTCGTGGCGGAGGGCCACGACGAGGCCGTCTTCGCCATCGTCGCCAGCGGGCCCAACTCGGCTTCGCCGCACCATGAGGCGGGCGAGCGCGAGATCAGGGCAGGCGAGCCGATCGTGCTCGACATCGGCGGCCGGCTGGGTGGCTACCACTCGGACATCACCCGGACCCTCTGGGTCACCGGGGACGGCGATGCTCGTCCCGATGACCAGTTCCGGCAGCTCTTCGACGTGCTGCTGCGGGCCCAGCTGCGTGGCCGCGAAGCGGTTGCCGCCGGCGTGCCGGCTGAGCAGGTGGACGAGGCGGCACGTTCGATCATCTCGGCCGCCGGCCTGGGTGAGCACTTCATCCATCGCACCGGCCACGGCATCGGCATCGAGGGCCACGAGGAGCCGTACATCGTCGCCGGCAACCAGACCCGGCTGGCGGTCGGCCATGCGTTCAGCGTAGAGCCGGGCATCTACCTCGAGGGCCGCTACGGGGCGCGCATCGAGGACATCGTCATCTGCGCTCCCGGCGGCGGCGAGTCGCTCAACCGCCTGCCGCGCGAGCTGATGGTGGTGCGCGGGACGTAGGTCCTGATACGGCTGGGTCACGGCGGGGGTCGGCCGGCCGGCGAAGGATGCCATGGTCGCGCGGAGGGGGCAGCCCGGCCATGGCCCGGCGAGAGGGGAGACGTTGCGTCGGCGAACAAGTGCATCAGCCCGGCCGTGCGCATCAGCCGCGACGGCGGACGTACCTGGGCCGACTCGCTGCGTCAGCCGTGGGCGGGATCCGGCTGGCAGCCAAGCTGGCATGCGGCCATCGCCCGGGGACCGGTCACGGCGGGGGTCGGCCGGCCGACGAAGGATGCCGACACGACGGGCGCGACGCTGCCGCCTCGCCCTCGTCCAACTGGGGCGGGGGACAGGTGTACGCCGCCGTGATCGGGCTGTCCGGGCCTTGACGGCTATCATCGCGCCATGACCTCGGTCGACCAGCAGCAGTCGGGCCCCGCCTCGCCCGCCCCGGCCGAGGCGGCGGACGGCGGTGATCGTGATGGCCATGGCGGGGAGCAGCCTTCGGGCTTGGGCGGACAGGCGGAGAGCCGGTCACCCACGCAGGCCCAGCTGCGCCGCTTCATCAAGTCGCGACCCTATGTGCCGCTGCACGAGCTGCGCCGTCGGTTCGAGCTGAATGGCGATCTGGATGAGGTATGCGGCATCGAGGTGCCCGGCGGCCTGACCGTCTACGTCGGGCTGCCCGAACGCGAGTCCCAGCTGCTGGCGGGCCTGGCGCGGGATGGCGACATCGGCCTGGAGCTCTCGCGCGACCCCAGCGTGCCGATTGTCGTCGGGGTCTTCGCAACGCGTCCCGTCGCTCGCCAGTAACGCCCACGGTTGGCCCGCTCCACAAGGGCCCGTGACGGGCTCCTGATATACTCCCTGGGAGTATGAGCGAGCGAATAGAGATGCAGCTGCCGATCGAGGGCATGACCTGCGCCTCGTGCGTCAACCGGGTCACGCGCTTCCTGCGCGGTACGGACGGCGTCGTCGAGGCCCACGTGAACCTGGCGACGGAGCAGGCGACCGTGCGTTATGACCCGGCCCTCGTGGGCAGGGCCGAGATCGTGGCTGCAGTCGAGAAGTCGGGCTATGCCGTGCGTGAGCTGTCGCTGGAGCCGACCAGGCCGGACGCGCTCGACGCCGAAGCCGACCAGCTCTCACAGCAGCGGGCGCGGGAGACGCGCAGGCTCGGCATCGAGGCAGTCGCCTCGCTGGCCGTCGGCCTTGCCATCCTGGCGCTGATGCTGCTGCCCTTCCGGCCGCTGCCGATGGAGCAGCTCAACCTGCTGTTCGTCGTCCCCGCAACGCTTGTCCAGTTCGTCGCCGGATGGCGCTTCTATGTCGCCGCCTGGCGTGCCGCGCGCCACCTGGCGGCCAACATGAGCACGCTGGTCGTGCTCGGCACGACGGCTGCGTGGCTCTACTCGACGGTAGTTGCCTTCCAGCCTCACCTGGTGATGGGGATCGGCGTCGAGGCGATGACCTACTACGACACGTCGGCCGTGATCATCGGGCTGGTATTGCTCGGACGGTGGCTCGAATCCCGCGCACGCGCTCAGACGGCGGGAGCCGTCCGCCGGCTGGCCGGCCTGCAGGCGCGGACTGCGCGCATCGTGCGCGATGGACGCGAGGTCGACGTGGCCCTGGCCGATGTCCAGCCGGGAGATCTGCTGCGAGTCCGGCCGGGCGAGAAGGTGCCCGTCGACGGGCGAGTCGTGGAGGGCTCATCGGCAATCGACGAGTCGATGCTGACCGGCGAGGCGATGCCGGTGCTGAAGGGGCCCGGCGACGACGTGATCGGTGCGACCGTGAACACGACCGGCTCGTTCCTGTACCGGGCGACACGGGTCGGTCGGGACACCGTCCTGGCCCAGATCGTGCGGCTGGTGCAGGAGGCGCAGGGTTCGCGGGCGCCCATCCAGCGCGTGGCCGACGCCGTCACCGGCTGGTTCGTGCCGGTCGTGTTGGTCATCGCCCTCGCCACGCTCGCCATCTGGCTGGCATTCGGGCCGGACCCGCGCGTGACCTATGCCCTGGTCACGTTCATCACCGTCCTCATCATCGCCTGCCCGTGCGCGATGGGGCTCGCCACGCCGACGGCGATCATGGTCGGGACCGGACGAGGGGCAGAGGCGGGGGTGCTGATCCGCGGGGGCGAGGCACTCGAGCAGGCCCACCGCGTCAACACGATCATCTTCGACAAGACCGGCACGCTCACGCGCGGCCGCCCGGAGGTGGCCGAGCTGGTGCCCGTCGGCGACGTCGACGAGCAGCGGCTGCTTGCCGTCGCGGCCGCCGCCGAGCAGGGCAGCGAGCATCCGCTCGGAGCGGCCATCGTCCAGCGCGCGACCGACCAGTCGCTGAGCCTGCCGCTCGTCTCAGCGTTCGAGGCGCTGGCGGGGCACGGCGTTCAGGCGGTCGTTGACGGCGAGCCGGCGATGGTCGGACGGCGCGAGCTGCTGGGCGATCACGGGGTCGACGTCTCGTCCCTCTCCGCCCGGGCCGAGCAGGCGGCGAATGCTGCCCGCACGGTCGTGTACGTGGCGCACGCCGGCCGGCTGCTGGGCATGATCGCGGTAGCCGATCCGGTCCGCTCCGAATCGGCTGAAGCGGTCGCCGGGTTGCGTCGGCGCGGCATCGAGGTGTGGCTGGTGACCGGTGATGAGCAGCGCGTCGCGCGAGCCGTCGCCGAGCAGGTCGGCATCGAGCCGGAGCAGATCATTGCCGGAGTGCTCCCCGTCGACAAGGTCGAGCATGTCCGCCGGCTCCAGGCCGAAGGACGCGTGGTGGCCATGGTCGGTGATGGCATCAACGACGCTCCCGCGCTGGCGCAGGCGAACCTGGGCGTGGCCATCGGCACGGGCACGGACGTCGCGCTGGAGGCATCGGACGTGACGCTCGTGGGTGGCGACCCGCGACTCGTCTCGTCGGCGATATCGCTGTCGGCCCGAACGATGCGGATCATCCGCCAGAACCTGTTCTGGGCTTTTGCCTACAACGTGCTGCTGATCCCGGTGGCGATGGGAGCGCTGTACCCGTTCTTCGGCCTGCTGCTCGACCCGATCCTTGCCGCGGCGGCCATGGCGACCTCGTCGGTGTCGGTCATCCTGAACTCGCTGCGCCTGCGAAACGTTGACGTGAGGCCGGGCGGTGGTCGGGGCAGGCCGGAGGCTGGTCGGTACGTCCCCGCTCCGCACACCGGCTGAGCAGAGCGCTCCTCCTCTCACACAGAGGTACTGGTCCGGCCTTACCAAGGTGGCGTGGTCGGGCTCCCCCTTCATTCCTTACGTTCCGTTCTGCCCGATGGGGGGTGCCGTGCCAGCCCAGGTGGCGCAGGGCGCCCGGGCGGATGACCTGGAGGGGATGGAACGTTGCTCTTTGGATCAGCCCGTCGGCTGCTCGTCGTCGCGCTACTGTTCACGCTGGCTATCGCGGTGCCGGTCGCACAGCCCGTGACGGCGACAAGCGCACCCACCGTGCCGCAGGGTTTGAGCGCGACCGCACACGACAACTTCGTGATCCAGCTGTCGTGGAAGCCGAGCACGGCGAGCGTACGGGGCACCGTCTACTACCGGGTCTTCCGCGATGGCGTGGCCATCGGGACGAAGCAGACGGCGACGAGCTTCACCGACCAGCGTTCCAGGGCCAACACGTTCAAGTACCAGGTGCGGGCCATAGATGCGGCCGGCAACAAGAGCGCGCTGTCCCCCGCCGTGACGGTCTCATCGGTCAAGACCAGCAGCCCGTTGACGCCGAGCGCCCCCGTCGGCCCGAGCGTGCCCCAGGGGCTCGTCGCGAGCGCCCATGACAACTTCGTCATCCGGCTCTCCTGGAACTCGAGCGTCTCGACGGCCTCAGGCGCGATGTACTACCGGGTCTTCCGCGATGGCGTGGCCATCGGGACGAAGCAGACGGCTACCAGCTTCACCGACCAGCGTTCCAGAACAAACACGTTCAAGTACCAGGTGCGAGCCATCGACTCCGCTGGCAACAAGAGCGCGCTATCGCCGGAGGTGACCGTCTCGTCGGTCAAGGTCGCTGCCTCGCCGTCGCCGACCCCCAAGCCGAGCCCTTCTGCCTCGCCCAGCCCTTCGCCGACCCCCAAGCCCAGCCCATCGGCCTCGCCCAGTCCTTCGCCGACGCCCAGCCCGTCGCCGACCGCCGCTCCCGCCACGCCGACCGTCCCGCAGGGATTGACGGCAACGCCGCAGGATGGTCGCTACGTGCAGCTCAGCTGGCAGGCGAGCAGCTCGGGCGTGACCGGCACCATGAAATACCGCGTCTTCCGCAACGGTAGCGCCATCGGCACGCAGCAGACGGCGCTGACCTACACCGACCGACCGGCCAGCACCGGCACGTACCAGTACCAGGTCCGGGCCATCGACCCTGCCGGCAACCGCAGCGACCTGTCGGCGGCCATCTCGGTCGAGGTGGTCGAAATGCTGACGCCATCACCTCCGCCATCGCCCTCGCCCTCTCCTTCGCCGTCGGTCAGCCCGACGGTGAGTGCGAGCCCGATCGCGTCCTCCAGCCCGACCCCGTCGGAGGAGCCGAGCGCATCGCCATCGCCCTCTCCGTCGCCGTCACCCAGCCCGACCCCCACGCCAGTGCCGCAGTTCCACCTGTACGGACAGGGCACGGACCATGGAGCCGGTATGTCGCAGTTCGGCGCGCGCGGTCGAGCCAACGCCGGCCAGACCTTCGACCAGATCCTCGCCCACTACTACGACGGGACAACGCTCGGCGCGATCGACGGCCAGGCACCGATCCGCGTCCAGCTGGCCGCCAACTACACACCGTCCCTGGCCAGCCCGGCGCGCCTGACCGCCCTCGGCGGCGGCTGGACCACGAGCCTCTTCCCGGGCCAGACCTTTGGCGCCGGCACCTATGTCGAGATGTGGCAGCCCGCGCTCGCGCCGTTGCCGCCAGCTCCGGAGCCGAGCCCCACGATTGCGCCCGAGTCGAGCACGTCGCCTGCGCCCTCCGTCAGCCCCGGCGCGTCCCCGACGCTTTCGCCCTCGCCGAGCCCCACGCCCAGCCCGACCATGCCACCCGTCCCGGCCGGCCATTGGGTGGTCGTCGTCTATGCCGCCAACGGCAGCCAACTGGGCTGGACCACGGCGCCGGAGCTGTTGGTACAGCCCGCCTCGCCGGATACGATCATCAACATCCCCTTCAAGGACAGCCATCCGAACATGACCCAGTTCCGCGGCTCGATGCGATTGCGGGTGACTGGATCCGGCGGCCTGCAGGCGGTCAACGTCGTGCCCCTGGACACGTACCTGCGCGGTGTTGTCGCGGCGGAGATGCCGGCCAGCTGGCACCTCGAGGCGGTCAAGACCCAGGCGGTCGCCGCACGCACATACGCCTGGCCCAGGCTCGGCGGGAGCGGCACGTTCGACATCCTGCCCACCGCTGGCCACCAGGTCTACCGCGGCGTGCTGTCCGAGCACCCGCGCAGCGATGCCGCGATCGCCCAGACGGCGGGCCTGGTCCTGCTGCACAACGGCCGCGTCATCACCGCCTACTTCCACGCGTCATCCGGCGGCCACACCGAACACAGCGAGTTTGTCTGGCCCACCAACAGTGGCAATCCGGGCACCAAGCTGGCCTACATCCGGGGCAAGCCCGACGTGGATGCGAACGGGGTCGCCTACGACAGCAGCTACGGCAAGTTCGCATACCAGAGCGCCTCGTTCACGATGGCCCAGCTCAGCACGATCATGAGCAAGAACTCGGCCACCGATGTTGGCCAGATCACGTCGCTGACGTTTGATCGTGGGGTCTCCGGACGCGTCTACCGGGTCACTCTGGTCGGAACAAAGGGCACCAAGACGGTCAAGGGCGGCACCTTCAAGAACACGTACAACAGCAACCGACTCTCTGGCGGCGAGGTGAACAGCACCATGTTCTGGCTGCGAGAAACGACCTCCCCGTAGCCGTGACCGCGGCCGGGCTGGCAAGATCGGAGCGATGAGCACGCGCCGTCAGCCACCCGCCGGAGACTTCCGCTTCGAGCACCCCATCGAGGTGCGCTTCGCTGACACCGACGCCTTCGGGCACGTCAACAATGCCGTCTACCTGACCTACTTCGAGGCGGCCCGCGCCGGCTACTACGCGACCGTCGCCGGCACACCATTTGGCACCGGGGATCATGCCTCGGAGCACACCTTCGTGGTCGCCGACGCCAGCCTCGTCTATCGCCGGCCGGCGTTCTTCGGTGAGCGGCTGCTGGTTGGCTGCCGGTTCACCTGGGCGAGCCGCTCCTCGTTCGGCCTGGAGTACCGGGTCCGGGCCGAGGGCTCCAGCGTGGGCGAAGCGCGCCTCGTCGCCGACGGACTTTCGACACAGGTGATGTTCGACCTGCAGCGCAACCGCGTCAGCCGCGTACCGGCCGACCTGCTCGAGAAGTTCGAAGCGTACGAGGGGCGGCCGATCCCGCGCCGCTAGCGCGCGCTACTCCTCGAAGCGACGGAAGACGGCGACCGCGTTCTGGCCGCCGAAGCCGAAGCCGTTGATCATCGCCGTGTCGACGCGCTTCTCACGGGCTACCAGCGGCGTGTAGTCGAGGTCGCATTCGGGGTCCGGGTTCTCCAGGTTTATCGTCGGTGGGATGACGCCTTCGCGGATGGCGCCCACGGCAGCGATCGCACCGACGATGCCGGCGGCGCCGATCATGTGGCCGACCATCGACTTGGGTCCACTGATCGACACCCTGCCGGCGTGGTCGCCCAGCGCCGACTTGATGGCCCGCGTTTCGGTCACGTCGTTGAGCTGCGTGCTGGTGCCGTGAGCTGCGATGTAGTCGACCTCGTCCGGGGCAGCACCGGCGTCCTGGAGCGCTCTGCTCATCGCCATGGCCGCGCCACGGCCGGTGGGCTCGGGCGCCGAGATGTGGAATGCGTCAGCGGTCAGCGAAGCTCCGATGACCTCGGCGTGGATCGTCGCGCCCCGCTCGAGCGCGTGCTCGGCCGACTCGATGACCATCACGCCGGCGCCCTCACCGTAGACGAAGCCATCACGTTCGCGGTCGAAGGGCCGCGAGGCCTTCTCGGGCTCGTCGTTGCGCTTGGAGAGGGCGCCCATGTTGGCCAGTGCGGCGAAGCCCATCGGCAGCAGCGGCGCCTCAGTGCCACCGGCCAGCACGACATCCACCTCGCCTCGCTCGATCATCCGCAGGGCGTCGTGGAAGCAGATGACGGAGGTCGCGCAGGCCGCCGCCTGGGTGATCACCGGTCCGGTCAGGCCGTACTCCATCGACAGCATGCAGGCCCCCATCGAGGCCGACAGGGCCGGAAACGAGAAGGGACTGACGGACCCCGGGCCCTTCGCCTCGAGCACCTGCACGCCCGAGACTACGATCTCCATGCCCCCTCCACCGGTGTTGACGGCGACCGCCACGCGATCCCGCTGCTCGGGGACCATGTCACCGAAGTCGAGACCGGCATCGGCCACGGCCTCCTTGCCGGCGGCCATCGCGAAGTGGATGAACCGGCTCATGCGCCGGGCCATCTTGCGATCCATCGCCACCGTCGGGTCGAAGTCCTTCACCTCGGCGGCGATGCGGACGTCGAAGCCGCTGGCGTCGAAGACGGTGATGGGGCCGGTCCCGGAAACCCCCGCCTTCAGGTTGCGCCAGGTCGTCGGATGGTCGTTGCCGATCGGCGTCACGGCGCCGATGCCGGTCACGACGGCACGCCGTGACAGGTCTTTGGTCTTGGGCAAGTGCAGCTCCTCGGGTGTTCGCCGATTGTAGCGGCCGCTATCGGCTGGCCCCAGCGCGGCGCGCTCTGCGCCACGCCGCGTTGGCCTGTGGCAGGGAACGCAGCCGGGCCGGCACGACTGCCACCCATGCTCGTACCGCCAGCCCCAGCACTCGGGCCGCTCGGTCGTGCGCCGGGCTCCAGCCAATGCCGAACTGATCTCGCAGGCGAGGCGGTAGCAGCGCCATGCCGGGCAGTGCGAGGAGGTCCAGGAGTGCCGCGGGCGCGAGCGGCAGCGGTGGCCTGACGATCAACGGCGCCAGGCGGCGCGCGGCGTCGGTCACCTGGATCGGACCGTCATCGGCCAGCATCTGCTGCCAGTACCGCATCAGGTCGGCCCAGCGCGCCGGGCTGGCCGACAGTGGGATGCCCAGCCGGACACCGACCGTCCTGGCCTCGCGCCAGAACTGCTCCTTGTCAGCCTCGCCGAGCGGGCCTACCCACCGCTCGTACGCCCGGACGCTGGTCACGATCAGCGTCACCTGGACCCACAGCAACAGCTCCGGGTCCAGCGCTCGGTAGCCCTGCCCACGCACGCCGGCGTGGATGCCGTTGAGGCGGCGCACTGCCCGCTCCGCGGCGCGCCCGTCGCCGAAGACCAGCGCCATCGTCGTGTGGATGGTCCCGTGCAGGCGCCCGAACGGATCCGCCTCGAAGTCGCTGTGCTCGGCGACGCCGCGCGCGACCGAGGGGTGCGCGATCTGAAGCAGCAGCGCGGTGGGCCCGGCTCCCAGCAGCACGGCCTCGCGGTTGATCCGCCACATCATCGAAGTCGGGCCATAGAAGCCCAGGACCGGATCGGCGCGCGAAACGACCTCCATCGGGAGCGATGGTGGCATAGCCTGAGCATCGGCCATGGCTCAGCAGCTTGACCTCGCTATCGTCAACGGCACGGTCGTCACCGTCGGCGGCCGTGATCAGGCCGACCTGGCGATCAGTGACGGCCGGATCGTCGCACTCGGTCGGCGACACGCATTCGACCATGCGACCCGGTTGCTGGACGCAGGGGGCCTGGTCCTCCTGCCAGGCGTGGTCGACGGCCACGTGCACTTCCGTCAGCCGGGCCTGGAGCACAAGGAGACCTGGCTGACAGGCTCCCGCGCCGCTGTCCATGGTGGCGTGACGACGGTTCTCGAGATGCCCAATACGCTCCCGCCCACGCGCAGCGTGGGCGATGCGAGAGCCAAGCTCGAGCTGGCGAGCCAAGCGTCTTACTGTGACTTCGGCCTGTTCGGCCTCGTTGACCGCGAAGGATCGTCGGCGGTGGAGGAGCTCGTGCGGTCCGGCATGGTAATCGGCCTGAAGGTGTTCCTGGGGCCGTCCACCGGCGCGCTGGCTGCCCCCGCCGATGAGGAGCTGGTGCGTGTCCTGCGCCTGGCGGCCAGGGCGGGGCTGCGCACCGCCTTCCACGCCGAGGACGCCGCCGTGCTGGAGCGCGAAGCGACCCGAGTCGGCCACCGAGTCGACGCCGTGGCCCACCTCGAGGCTCGGCCCGAGGAGGCGGAGGTGCGGGCGATCGACCATGTCGGGCACCTGCTCGGGCGTTCCGGCGCCGCCGGGCACATCCTCCACCTCAGCTCGAAAGGGGGTGTCGACGCCATCCGGCGCTGGCGCTCGAGCGGCGTGGACCTGACCTGCGAGGTGACGCCCCACCACCTGCTGCTGGGTCGACACGATTACGAGCGCCTTGGCGGCCAGCTCAAGGCGAACCCGCCCGTCCGCGGTGAGCCCCACTCGAGCGCGCTGCTTGCGGCCCTCGCCGAGGGCCTGATCGACTGCGTCGCCAGCGACCATGCGCCGCACGCGCCCGACGAGAAGGCGCCCCCCGACATCCGCCGAGTGGAGGCCGGCGTGGCCGGAGTCGAGACGCTGCTGCCGCTGATGCTGACCCTTGTCGACGACGGCCGCCTCTCGCTCGAGCGGGTTGTCGACGCGACCTCTGCAGGCCCCGCGCGCATCTGGGGGCTCGCGCCGGCCAAGGGCTCGCTCGAGCGGGGCGCTGACGCGGATGTGGTCCTTGTCGACCTCGTCTCCGAGCAGGTCGTCCGCGGCGCCGAAGCGCACGGCATGCACCCCTTGACGCCTTTCGAGGGCCGCAGCGTCCACGGTCGAGTGGTGGCCACGCTCGTTCGCGGCCGCCCGGTCGTGCAAGAGGGAGGGCTCCTCGGAGAGCCGGGCTGGGGGGTGCCGGTCAACCGAGCCTGAACGAAACCGGTCGCTTGCTCGTCTGGAAAGGCGGAAACTCCGCATCTGGGAGCCGTCATGCTGGAGGGAGTCCTGGGCAACGAGGCCGAGGCTCGGGCGAGAGAGGCGTTCACCCGCCTGGCCGAAAGGGAGCTTCACCGCGCCTACCGGCTCGCCGGCTTGATCCTTGGCAACCAGCAGGATGCCGAGGACGCCACCCAGGACGCGCTGCTGCGGGCATGGTCGGCCTCCAGGGACCTGCGCAGCTGGGACGACTTCCAGGCCTGGTTTGACCGCATCCTGGTCAACGTCTGCCGCGATCGCATCCGCCGCCGCCGGATCATCCGCTTCACGCCCATGGCCAGCGAGCACGACCGCCCGGACACCGACCCTTTCGGCGAGGTCCTGGCCGGCGATGAGCTGCTCCAACTGATGAAGGACATGGACATCGACCTGCGCACCGTGCTGGTCCTGCGCTACTGGGCCGATCTGCCGGTGGACGCGATAGCCCGTCGCATCGGTGCCCCCTCGGGAACGGTCAAGTCACGACTGAATCGGGCGCTGGCACAGATGCGCGCCCAGATCACTCCAGTGCAGCAAGAGAGCATCAGATGACCGACGAGCTCGAGCGCCGCCTCCGAACCAGCTTCGTGCGCGCCGACCTGCCGATGGCGCCCGAGCGCCTGCGCCAGGTGATCGTGCAGCTTCCCGCCACGCCGGCAGCAATCCCGAGCGCACCCAGCATTCGCACAGGCGGCAGGCTGCGGCTGGCCGCTGGGTTGGCCGTCCTCGTCCTGGTCGCCGGCAGTCTCGCCTTCGGCCTGTCAAACCTGGTGCCGGCCTTCACGCCCGGAGTTTCACCCTCGCCCTCACCGACCGCCTCACCGACCGCATCACCGAGCCCGGTGCCCAGCCCCACCCCATCTCCGGCTCCGGATCCGACGCCGACCAGCGAGCCGGTCGATCTTCCGGAAGCTGCCGACCTGCTGGCCGGCAGGCCAGACGTCGAGGTGGCCTGGCAGGGCTCCGAGGGCCCGGCCGACCGACCCGTTTCGGATGACGCGACTGAACGGGAACTGCTCGATGAGCCGTTCGAGCTCCAGGGCGACCTGGTCCTGGCAGCCGCCTGCCGCGGATCAGGAGAGCTCGTTATCGAGATGCGCACGCTCAACGTGCCCGGCTGGATCGACGTGGCGCCCGGCCTCATGCGGCCGTGCGACGGCCACCCCACGGTCATTGACTACGCCAACTTTCACGTCCGAATCGAGAGCATCCGAATCCCGGCGGGCGCCTCGTGGCGCGTGGCCATCGGCGTAGTCCCTGGTGCTGCACCACCGCCGACGTCGTTCAGCGAATCGATCGGTACCGACGGATGGTGGCAGCTGTGGGACGTCCAACTGCCCGAGCCGGCCTCGACCGAGCACGGATCCGGTGCCGGGCTGCGGGTCGCCGATGACGTGACGCGCATCGGCATCGTCGTCGAGTGCGCCGGCGAGTCGGGGCTGACCCTTACCGCTGTGCGCGAGGGTGATGGTTCGGTGGCTGATCTGGAAGAACGCGTCAGCTGCCCGACCGACGAGCCGGAGCGGTTCGAGCTGAGCGTTACGGCTGGCGAGATCATCGAGGTCAAAGCGACACCGGACGTGCAGCAGTTCGTGCGCGTCTACATCGAGGCCGATGCCATGCCCGTATCGACCTACGGGCCGGTCCCAGACCTTCCTGCTGAGCTGGCCGATGTGCCCTTCAGCGTGACCAACGGGACATATGTGGCGATGGGGATGCTCGGCGGCAGCAGGCAGACACTGATCCCTGCCCAGGGAGCCAGCCCGCTGAACCGTGCCGCCGGCGACTACGCAGCGGTCATCACGGCCGATCCGATGGAAGGCTCCCGACTCGAGTTGCACAGCGTGTCGGGGCGGAAGCAACCTCGAACCTTGGCCCAGCATCCACCAGGCATTTGGATCCGTTTCGCATCGATCGACCTCGAGCGCGAACAGGTGCTCTACGAAGTCGATGATCGGCGCCAGCAACAGGTGCGCCTGCACCGCGTAGCGATGGATGGCAGCGGTGATCGGGTCGTCGCTCGCATCAGCCCCGAGGAAGGAACGATGTATGGCTCCGCTCGCTCGGGCGACACGTACATGCTCGACGAGTGCCAGCCGGATGGGCACTGCGTTCGCTGGCTGCTCTCGCTGGAAACGTTGGAGGCTACGCGGCACGAGGTGGACTGGGGTGGCGAGGTGTGCGACGCGATCGGGACCGCCGACGGTTGGCTGTTCGTTCGAGTCGGCGCGTTCTGTCAGGCATTTGGGGCTGACGAGATCGCCGCCATGCGGCTCGACGGGACGGGCAGGCGCAGCCTGCCCGACGTCGGCCCAGCATCGGTCGTCGAGACCGGGCGCGGGCCGCAGATCCTGCACGGAGCCGGACAGCCCGGAGGGCTGCAGTTGATGAGCATTGAGACCGGCGAAAGCAGATCCCTCGGCATGGCGGACGAGCGCTACAGCCGCGTCAGTACGATCGATCTGCCGACGGACTGGATCCTCCTGGCTCCCTTCTACGGCATAGGCGACTTCCCGGCCCATCCGATGCTGCTGACCGGCGAGCTGCCGCCGCTGCTGGTTAACGTGATCACCGGCGAACGAATCGAGCTGACCAACCTGCCCCACTGACAGGCACGGGTTGCGACGCCTCGCGGTGAGCCGGTCCGCCGCTTGACGGGCGGCCCAGACTTGGGCCGTGAGTTCCAGCACAGAGCCCATCGCTGACTTCTTCGATCGCGAGTGCTGCGCCGCCCCGGGTGGCGCGCCGGTGGCGGGTGCCGCCCGCGGGACGGCCGAGATGGTTCTCGACGCCCTGACCGAGAAGGACCTTACCGGTCGCTCCGTGCTGGAGATCGGCTCCGGTGACGGCAGCCTTTCGCGCGCGCTGGCCGCCCGCGGCGCGGCGTCGGTCAGCGGGCTGGATCTTTCGCCGGCCAGCGTCGAGGCAGCGCGAAAGGCGCGCGCCGAGGCCGCCCAACCGGCGCTTCTGTCCTACCAGGTGGCCGACGCGGCAGAAGCCCCGCTGGCCGAGTTCGACATCGTGCTGTCGGAAAAGGTCTTCTGTTGCTACCCGCAGCCGGGGCCCCTGCTGGCCAACACGCTGCCCGCAGCGAGGAGGCTGTACGTGCTGGTGCTGCCCGAGTCACGCGGCGTGCGCGGCCTGCTGGCCAAGCTGGCCATCGCCGCCGAGAACGGGCTTCAACGCCTGCGCCGGGATCCCTTCCGTGCCCACGTCCACGACGTGCGAGCCATCCAGGCGACGATCGAGCAGGCCGGCTTCAATCTCCGCGCCAGCGCCCTGCACTGGGCCTGGCTCCTGCTCGTCTTCGAGCGGGCCGACGTGTCTGGTCAGTCCCCGTCGTAGCGCTTGAAGATGACGGCCCCGTTGTGGCCGCCCAGCCCGACGTTGTCCGAGATCGCGTAGCGAATCTCCATCGGTTGCGACGAGCCGTGAACGACGTTCAGGTTGATGTCCGGGTCGGGCTCGCGATAGTGCAGCGTCGCCGGCGCGCACTGGTTGTAGACGCTGAGCACGGTGGCGACGCCCTCGATCGCGCCGGCGGCGCCCATAAGGTGGCCCGTCATCGACTTCGTGCCGCTGATGGCGATGTTGGGCGTGTGCTCCCCGAAAACCGACCAGAAAGCCTGAGCCTCACGCAGGTCGCCCAGCGGCGTCGAGGTGCCGTGCGGGTTGATCAGGTCGATCTCGTTGGCCGGCACGTTGTGCCGCTCGAGAGCCTGAAGAAGCGCACGACGCACGCCGTCGCCCTTCTCGACTGGCTGGATCAGATCCCACGCGTCGGCTGCCGAGCCGTAGCCGACGACCTCGGCGTAGATCCTTGCGCCGCGCGCCCGGGCGTACTCCAGATCCTCGAGCATCATCGCCCCTGCGCCCTCGCCCAGCACGAAGCCGTTGCGCGTCTTGTCGAACGGCCGGGAGACGGTCTCGATCGGCTCTCCGGGCCGGGGCAGGCCCATGCCGCGCATGTTCGAGAAGCCGATGTGGGCGAGCTCGTGGAGCGGGTTCTCGGTGGCGCCGGTGAGGGCGGCGATGTAGTCGCCACGGCGGATGCCCTCGGCGGCCTCGCCGATGTTGTGCGTTCCCGTCGAGCACGCCGTGACGACGCACATGTTCGATCCGCGGATGCCCGTCTCGATGGCGATCTGGCCGGACGCGGTGTCGGGCAGCATGTTCGCGATGAAGAACGGGCTGACGGTGCGGTGGCCCTTGTTCTCCCAGTTGAGGCGCTGTTCCATCAGCATGAGCGGGCCCCCGGCCCCCGAGCCAAAGATCACACCGATGTCGTCGCGGTTGCCCTCGTCCACCTTGAGGCCCGAATCCTCCAGCGCCTGTTTGGCCGCGGCGACCCCGAAGACCACGTTGCGGTCCGTACGGCGAATGGCCTTGAAGTCCATCCACCTGGTGCCGTCGAAGTCGTTGATCTCCCCGGCCACCTGGGCCTCATAGGGCGAGGGGTCCCAGCGGGTGATCCGCTTGAGCCCGCTGACGCCGCGGGAGAGGCTGTCCCACATGGTGTCGATGTCCTGGCCGATCGGGCTGATTACGCCGAGGCCGGTGACGGCAACGCGGCGGGAGAAATCTGGGCGGCGCATGCTCTCTAGGGGCTCCTTGGGATGCTCGCGGTCACGCCGGCGAGCCGGGCTGATCGGATGATGGTAGAGACACGTGGCCGGGGGCGGCCGGGTCGTCGACGGCGTGCGGCATCACGTCGGGCGCGATGCGCCGGACCAGCCCGGTCAGGACCTTGCCCGGGCCGATCTCGACCACGTGCGTGACGCCCTGGCCGGCCATGTGCTCGACCGCGGCGATCCAGTCGACGCCTAGGGTCATATGCTCGACAAGCTCGGCCCGGCATTCGTCGGCCGTGGTCAGCGGTTGGGCGTCTGCATTGGACAGCAGCGGGGCGCGCGGATCCGCAAAGTCCACCTGTGACATGACGCGCTGCAGCTCTTCGGCGGCGCGCGCCATCAGCGGCGAATGGGCTGCCACGCTGACCGGCAGCATCAGCGCGCGCTTGGCGCCGCTGCTCTTCGCTGCCTCGATGGCAGCCTGGACGGCCCGCCGCTCGCCGCTCACCACCACCTGGCCCGGCGAGTTGCGGTTGGCGATGGTGAACACGCCCTGTGACTGGCCGACACGCTCGAGCTCCACGAGGCGGTCGTCGGGCAGACCGATGATCGCCGCCATGGCTCCGTCGCCGGACGACGCCTGCATCAGCCGGCCGCGCTCGCGAACGAGCCGCGCTGCATCCTCCAGCTGCAGCACGCCCGCGGCGACCATCGCGCTGTACTGGCCCATCGAGTGTCCCGCATAGAACGCCGGCCGGAGCTGGGCGCCGGTCTCGTCCAGGGCACGCAGCAGGGCGATTGAACAGGCAAGGATGGCCGGCTGCGCATTGGCCGTCTGGTCCAGCTCATCGGCCGGTCCTTCCCAAGCGCGCTGCGACAGCGGTTCGCCAAGCGCCTCGTCGACGGCGGCGAAGACGGCCTTCGCGCCGGCCGAGGAAGCGGCAAGCTGTCGGCCCATGCCGACGTACTGAGATCCCTGGCCAGGGAAGATGAAGGCAACACTGCTCACGGGCCCAGAAGTTAGCAGCGCCAGCTTCTGAGGGCGCGCGTAATATGCACGCGTGCATATTGATCAGGACGATGGGCTGAGTCCCGCCGTCGTCGCGGCGCGCGACCAGGTGCAGAACCCACGCCTGCTCTCCGAGCGCATCGCGATCGGCCGGGCCCTGTGGCGTGAGCTCGTCATCGGCTTCTCGGCGCAGCTGCATTGCCTGGGTCTGGGCTTCACCCAGCTGGCGGCGATGTACGCCATCGGCGGGACGCACACGCTGACCATCGCCGACCTGGCCGAGCAGGTGGGGCGTTCCCACTCCGCCACCAGCCGGCTCGTGGAGAGCCTGGTCAGGCGAGGCTTCGTGCAGCGCAGCGAGGAGGTGGCGGATCGGCGCCAGCGGACGCTCGAGCTCACCGCCGAGGGGCGAGCGCTGCTGAGCCAGATCGATCGCGCGCGAGCCGACGAGTTTCTCGCGGTCGTGCGGCCGCTGCCGCCGGCCGAGCGGGCGCTGATCGCGATGGGCGTCGCGGCGCTCTCCTCCCGCGCGCTTACCCGGCGCGGCCGCCTGATCAAATCCCCGGGAGGCACTCCCCGGGGTTGACCGCTTGGGTGCGCGAGAGAGCGCCGCGGATGGAGTCGGCAACGGCGACCGGCGACAGCGCGTAGCCGATGGTGGGGTCCTCCCGCGACTCGGAGAAGGTCACGCCGCCGACGGTCCCGTCCTCCAGCATGACCGGTCCGCCGCTGTCGCCCGGCGCCACGTCCGCGCGCAGCTCGACGACCTGCCGTGAGATGACCTGGCGCCCGTAAATGTCCCGTCCGAGCGCCTCCATCGAGCGTGTCACGGCGGCGGGGATGGCCCGTTGGCGGCCGCCGCCGGTGAATCCCAGGGCGGCCATCGTCGTGCCCCGGCGGGGGCTGCCGGTGGCCAGCTCCAGCGGTGCCAGCTCCAGCCCGGGCACGTGCAGCAACGCCGCGTCCAGGTCCGGATCGTAGTGGACCACCGTGGCCGGATGGCGATCGAGTGAGCCGTCGCGCGAGACCCAGACCCGGTCGGCGCCGGCGATGACGTGGGCGTTCGTGACCATGTGCTGCGGCGCGACCGCGAACCCGGTGCCGGTCATGAAGCGGGCACAGGCGACACCCTCGACGCGCACGGTGCTGGCTCGGGCGGCCTGGGCGATCGCATCGGCCGCCTGCTGGTCAGGTCCCTCCACCGGCTCGGCAGGCGGCGGGGGCAGCCCGGCGAAGACGTCGGGCAGCCCCGCTGCCTGGATCGCCCGCCCGAACTCGGCGGCGAGCACCAGTGGCGAGGGAAAGTACGCGTCCAGGGCACGGAGGGCCAGCGACTGGCGCGCCTCGGTTGCCAGGGCCGGTACCGGCGCAACGGCCAGCAGCCCGCCCAGGAGCCAGACCATGAAGATGCCGCGAGCCACACCGAAGACGCCGCCAGCCGCCCGGTCCAATCCGCCGAGCAGGCCATAGCCCATCTGCCTGCGGACGCTGGTGCCGATCTCCGACCCGATGCCCTGCACGACCAGTACGACCGTGGCCATGACGAGCAGGACGACAAGGCCGCGCAGCGGCGGGTCGAGGTCTTCCAGCAGCGGGGCGGCATATGGCGCCGCGACGACCAGCAGCAGCACCCCGGCCGCGAAGCCGAGGATGGCGAAGGCCTGCACTGCGAGGCCCGAGCGTGCGCCCATCCAGATGGTGAGCAGGATGATCAGCAGCGCGATGACGTCGATGGCGTTGAAGGTCATCGCGCTGCCCATCCGCGGACTGCCTCGACCGTAAAGCGCAGCAACGGCTGCGACTCGATCCGGTGGTTGGCATATTGAGGGTAGCGACGGCGCAGCTGGCCGACGGCGCCGCCGTGCTCCTCGCCCGGCTCAAGCAGCGTGGCGCGGCCATCGAGGCGCAGCCAGATGAGCGTCGTCCAGTCCTCGCTCCAGCGGTCGACCAGCAGCGTCACTGACGGCCTGGCCAGGATGTCGCGCACGCGGGCCAGCCGGCGCGGGTCGGAGACAGTCTTGCGCTTCTCGTCGAGGGGCGAATACAGGACGTCGCGGTGCTCGTCCGCGGCGAAGGTGATCGGCACCAGCCGCGGTCGCCCGTCCGGGCGGAGGGTCGCGAGCACGGCCCGACGCGCCTCGGCGAGCAAGGCAGACTCGGCCGGCGCGAGCGAAGCGAGCAGGGACATCGGAGCAAGCCTAGCGCGGCCGGCAGATCTGGGCGGAGCGCCCGGCACGGCACATCAACCGGTTCAGCCGAGCGTGGGTCGGGTGACCGCTCCCTGGCTGGCCGACCCGACGAGGGCGGCGTACTTCGCCAGCACGCCGTTGCGGTAGCGTGGCGGGGCAGGCTGCCATGCCTCGCGTCGCCGCGCCAGCTCCTGGCCATCGACATCCAGGTCAACCCGCCGGGCATCCACGTCGATCGAGATCAGGTCGCCCTCTCGGACCAGTGCGATGGGGCCACCCAGTGCCGCCTCGGGCGCGACGTGGCCGATCATCAGCCCGCGCGTGCCACCGGAAAACCGGCCGTCCGTGATCAGCGCCACCGTCTCGCCCAACCCCTCGCCGACCAGCGCGGCGGTGACCGACAGCATCTCCTGCATCCCCGGCCCGCCGACCGGGCCTTCGTAGCGGATGACGATCACGTCGCCCGGCCTGATCTGCTCGGCCTTTACCGCCTCAAAGCAGGCCGTTTCCGAGTCAAACACGCGAGCCGGGCCCTGGTGCTGGTGTCGCTCGTGGCCGGCGAGCTTGACCACGCATCCGTCGGGGGCGAGGCTTCCGCGCAGGATGGCCAGTCCGCCGGTGGGCTTGATCGGCTGATCGATCGGTCGGACAACGTCCTGGCCGTCCTTCTCCCTCGCCACCTCGGCGATCTGGGCGATGATTCGCCCGTCAACCGTCGGCGCATCCCCATGCAGCAGGCCACCCTTGAGCAGCTCGCGCATGACCAGGCTGACGCCACCGGCGTCGGTCAGGTCGGCGGCCCGATAGCGGCCGCCCGGCCGCATGTCGGCGATCAGCGGGGTGCGTGAGGAGATGGCGTCGAAGTCGTCGATCTCGAGTGGCACGCCGAACTCCTGGGCGATCGCCAGGAGGTGCAGCACGCCGTTGGTCGAGCCGCCCGTCGCCGCGATCGACGCGATCGCGTTGTCGATCGAACGCCGATCGACTATGCGGCTCGGGCGGAGATCGTCACGCAGCAGCTGCATGACCAGCTCGCCGCAGCGGCGGGCGGCGTTCTCCTTGGCCGGATCCTCGGCCGGGATGCCGTTGAGGCCGGCCGGCGAAAGCCCGAGGAACTCGAGCACCATGCTCATCGTGTTGGCCGTGAACTGTCCGCCGCAGGCGCCGGCGCCGGGACAGGCGCGGCTCTCGATCTCGTACAGCTCCTCGGCGCTGATGCGACCGGCGCGGTAGGCACCGACGGCCTCGAAGACGCTGACGATGTCCAGGTCCTGGCCTTTGTACGTGCCCGGGTAGATGGTGCCGTTGTAGAGGATGACGGTGGGGATATCGAGGCGGGCAGCGGCCATGGCCGCTGCCGGGTTGGTCTTGTCGCAGCCGACCAGGCAGACCAGCCCGTCGAAGAGGTGGCCGCGGGCGACGAGCTCAATCGAGTCGGCGATCACTTCCCGGCTGATGAGTGATGCCTTCATGCCCTCGCTGCCCATCGAGACGCCGTCGCTGATGGCGATCGTGTTGAACTCCATCGGCGTGCCACCGGCCGCACGCACCCCTTCCTTGACCAGCTCGGCCAGCCGGCGCTGGTTCAGGTTGCAGGGCATCGTCTCGATCCAGTTGGTGGCCACGCCAACGATCGGCCGGGCAAGGTCCTCGTCACCGAAGCCGACCGCCTTGAGCATCGCCCGAGCGGCGGCCCGGTCGGGCCCGTCGGTCAGTCCGGCCGAGATGCGCTTGAGCGGATCGGTTGGTCGGTCGTAGGGCAGGGTTGGCTGGTCAGGGGGGTTGTTGGCCATGCAGGGCTCCCGAGGCGGTGACGGTGGTCGCTGCGCGCAGCGTGCCACAGGTGCGGGCCAGCCCGTCGACATCCCGCCCGTCGGTCCCGAGCGCATCGACCAGTGCCGACCCGACCACCACTCCGTCCGCGCCGGCGCGCGCCACGGTCCGGACATGGCTGGGACGAGAGACTCCGAAGCCGACCGCGACGGGAAGCGGTGAGACGGACTTCACGCGCGTGACCAGCGTCCGCAACTGCCCCGGCAGCGACTGCCGCGCGCCGGTGACGCCGGTCAGCGAGACGCAGTACACGAAGCCGCCGGCACGCCCGGCGATCTGCGCGGTGCGGTCCTGGCCGCTGGTCGGGGCGACCAGATAGACCAGGGCGAGCTCGTGCCCGCCGAACGCCTCCTCCAGCGGGGCACCCTCGTCCGGCGTCAGGTCGGCGACGATCGCACCTGCCGCGCCGGTACCAGCCAGCCGGCCGGCCATCACCCCCGGCTCGATCGGTCCCATGAACTGGTTGACGTACCCCATCACCAGCACCGGCGTGTGCGGGCGAGCCGCGCAGATACGCGCCAGCAGTCGCAGTGAGCCGTTGAGCGTTGCGCCTGCGGCCAGCGCCGCGCCGCTGGCCCGCTGGAGCGTGGTTCCGTCGGCCAAGGGGTCGGAGTAGGGCAGTCCCAGCTCCAGCACGTCGGCGCCGGCATCGATCGCGGCCAGGGCCGCGCGCTCGGAGGTGTCGTAGTCGGGGTAGCCGGCAACGACGTAGGGCACGAAGGCGATCCGGCCCTCAGCCGCGGCGGCCGCGAAGGCCGTCTGGATCCGCCTCGATCCGGCCGTGCTGCGGGTCATCGCCGGGCACCGGTCAGGTGGGCCAGGTCCTTGTCGCCACGGCCCGATAGCCCGACCAGTACGAGCAGCTCCCGCTCCTCGCTGCCCAGGATCCGCGGCAGCGCGGCGAGCGCATGGGCCGGTTCGAGCGCCGGCAGGATCCCCTCACTGGCGGCGAGCTGGCGCAGAGAGGCGAGCGCCTCGTCGTCGGTGGCGGTCGCCAACTCGAGCCGTCCGGCCATCGTCATCGCCGCCAGCTGCGGACCGACTCCGGGGTAGTCGAGCCCGGCCGAGATCGAGTGCGCCTCGGCCACCTGGCCCTCGGCGTCCTGCAGCAGCAGCGTTCGCGCGCCGTGAATGATGCCCAGGCTGCCGCCGGCCAGAGCAGCCGCATGGTGACCGGTAGCCAACCCGTCACCGGCGGCCTCGACGGCAACCAACCGCACCGACGGCTCGCCGATGAACCGGTCGAACAGCCCGACGGCATTCGAGCCGCCGCCGACACAGGCAACGACCAGGTCCGGCAGCCGTCCTTCGATGGCCTGCAGCTGAGCAGCCGCCTCGTCGCCGATCACGCGCTGCAGGTCACGCACGATGGTCGGGTAGGGGTGCGGGCCCATCGCCGAGCCGAGCACGTAGTGGGTGGTGGCAACGTTGGTCACCCAGTCGCGCATCGCCTCGTTGATCGCGTCCTTGAGCGTCGCCGAGCCGGCGCGGACGGGTCGCACCTCCGCGTCCAGCGCCTCCATCCGCAGCACGTTGGGTCGCTGGCGCTCCACGTCACGCGCGCCCATGTAGACGACGCACGGGATCTCGAGCAGAGCGCAGGCGGTCGCGGTCGCCACGCCGTGCTGGCCGGCGCCCGTTTCGGCGATCACGCGTGTCTTGCCCAGCCGGCGGGTCAGCAGTGCCTGGCCGAGCACGTTGTTGATCTTGTGCGCACCGGTGTGGGCGAGATCCTCGCGCTTGAGGTAGAGACGCAGGCGCGGTGAGATGGTCGCCGCCAGGCGATCGGCGCGGTAGACCGGCGTTGGTCGGCCGGCATAGTGGCCAAGCAGCTCACGCAGCTCGGCCCAGAAGGTTGGCTCGTGGCGGATCGCGGCGTACGTGCGCTCGAGCTCGACCAGCGCCGGCATCAGCGTCTCCGGCACGAACCGGCCGCCCAGCTGCCCCTCAACGCCCCAGCGACCACGGTCGTCAGCCTCGAGCAGACCGGTCGGCGCGAGCCGCGGACGGCTGGCGATGTGCGGACGGTCGTCGCGCGCGGCCAGCGCACGCTTGCCCAGCAGTGCCATCGCCAGGGCGTCCTTGCGCGGTGGGCGTCGAAGCGGCCGCCTTACCTGGGGCTCCACGCCGGACGCGACGTCGATGCCCAGTGCCGGCACGCTGCGCAGGGCTCCGGCCACGTTCTCCGGCCGCAGGCCGCCGGCGAGGACGACCGGCACCTCGCGCGCCACTGCCGCCGCCTGGGAGCGATCGACGGCGAGGCCCGTGCCGCCGAGCATGGTCGGATGGTGCGCGTCAAGGACGATGCGCTGGCACCGGCCGCTGGCCAGCCAGGCGCGTGCCTCGGAGACGGTGGCCGCCGGGTCAGCCGTGATGCGCAGCACCTTCCACGCCGGCCGGCGCAGCTGCTCGAGCAGCGCGACCTGCTCGCGGCCGGAAAGCTGGACGATGTCCGGGTCGACCTCGTCGATCAGTCGGTCCAGCTCTTCGGGCTCGGCGTCGGCGGTCACCAGCACCACCTGCGGAGGGTTGGCCAGGCCGCGCGCGAGACGGGCCAGGCGCGCGAGCCCGTCGCTCGGGAGGGCGCGCGGTGTGCCCGATATGGCGTTCAGCCCGACGTGCGTCACCCCCGCCCGGGCTGCCGCGATCACGTCGTCCGGATGGGTCAGGCCACAGATCTTGACGGCGGCGCGCCGGGCGACCGTCGCAGGGTCGTGGGGGGCTCGGCCGGCAGCAACCATCGCACTGACGGCGGCGGCCGGCTCGGGGGAACGCATCAGCGCCTCGCCGATGAGCGCTGCATCGAAGCCCAGCGCGCGCAGCCGGACGAGCGTCGACGGCCGGCTGATCGCCGACTCGGCTACCGCCAGCCGGTCGTCGGGCAGCAGGTGGCGCAGCCGCTCGGCACGGTCGGGGTCCACCTCGAGGGTGTGCAGGTCGCGGTTGTTGATACCGATCAACCTGGCATCGCTCGACAGCGCTCGCTCAAGCTCGCGCTCGTCATGCGCCTCGACCAGTGGCTCGAGGCCGAGCGAGCGGGCCTCGCGCACGAGGCCGCGCAGCCGGCGCCCGTCATGCAGCACGGCGAGCAGCAGAACCAGGTCAGCACCGGCCCCGCGCAGCACGGCGAGCTGGCGCGCGTCGACCACGAACTCCTTGGCCAGCAACGGGACCCTGACCGCGTCGCGCACCGCGCGCAGGTCCTCGAGTGAGCCGTCAAACCAGTGCGGCTCGCACAGCACCGATATCGCCGCCGCGCCGCCCGCCTCGTAGGCGCGGGCCTGGTCGATCACGGTGCGCGGCGCTGTCAGCGAACCGGCGCTGGGCGAGCGGCGCTTTACCTCGGCGATGACATGCAGACCGGGCAGCGCCAGCCTCTGGAGCAGGTCGCGCGGCGGTCCGGCGAGCCGAGCGGCGCGAGCCATCTGGTGGCGGTCGGTTCCCTCGAGCTGATCGCGCAGGTCCTCTGCCCGGCGACGGGCGATGGCTCGCACGACGCTCTCTCCCCGCGGCCGCGCGACGACCGTCATGCCGCGCTCCGGGGCCGGGCGCTACCGGTTATCTGATCCAGCACGGTCACCGCAGCGCCGCTGTCGATTGCCTCGGCAGCCTGCGCGACCCCGCCGGCGAGGGTGCGGGCCCGGCCGGCAGCCAGCAACGCGGCGCCGGCATTGAGCACGACCACGTCGCGCCGCGGCCCGCGGTCGGAGCCGGCCAGGATGGCCTGGATCAGCCGAGCGTTGTGCTCGGCGTCGCCACCGGCAAGCTCGCTGCGCTGCGCCGCCCGGAGGCCCAACCGGCGGGCATCGATGCGCCGGCGGCGGACGCCCATCGGCGAGACGTCGTACAGCACGCCCGAGTCGTCCAGCGGCAGCTCGTCGACACCGTCGCCGTGGACCACCAGCGCCCGATCCGTGCCAAGCGCGTGCAGGACGCGGGCAACGCGTGCGGCCGCTGTCGGATCGGCGACGCCGACGACCTGTCGGCGCACTCCGGCCGGGTTGGTCAAGGGCCCGAGGAGGTTGAAGCACGTCGGCACGCCGAGCTCTCGGCGGACGGGGCCGGCATGGCGCATGGCCGGGTGATAGGTCGGTGCAAAGAGGAAGGCGAAGCCGTGGCGCGCCAGCGCCGCCGCCGCGTCATCGGGGCCATGGTCGACCGGCACGCCCAGCGCCTCGAGCACGTCGGCCGAGCCCGAGCGCGAGGTCACTGCGCGGTTGCCGTGCTTGGCCACCGGCACTCCGGCGCCGGCCACCACCAGCGCCGCAGCGGTCGAGATGTTGAATGTGGCGGCGCCATCCCCGCCGGTGCCGCAGGTGTCCACCGCCCCCGCCGGCGCTCGGACCGTCAGGACTCGCGCGCGCATCGCCTCGGCGAAGCCGGCCAGCTCCTCGACCGTCTCGCCGCGTACCCGCAGTCCGATCAGCAGCCCGGCCAGCTGGGCCGGAGTCGCCTCACCGTCCATGACCGTGCCCATCGCCGACCGGGCGTCCGCGCGCGACAGCGTATCGCCGGCCACGACCCGCGCCAGCGCCGAACGGACCGACTCGCTCATGCGGCAAGTCCCCGGAAGCAGAAGTCGCGCCGCTCCTCGAGCACATCCGGCCGGCCCTCGGCGCATTCGCGCAGGAACCTGGCCAGGATGCGCGGACCGTCCGGCGTGAGCACCGACTCCGGATGGAACTGGACGCCCTCGATGGGCAGCGTTCGGTGGCGGATGCCCATGACCACGCCATCGTCAGCCAGGGCGCTGACGTACAGCTCGTCGGGCAGGGTGGACGCGTCGACGCAGAGCGAGTGATAGCGCGCACCGGGGAAGGGCAGCGGCATCCCCCGCAGGAAGCCCTTGGCATCGTGCGTCACCTGTGAGGACTCGCCGTGGACGAGCGTCGGCGCGCGCACGACGGACGCGCCGAACGCCGCCGCCAGCGCCTGCATGCCCAGGCAGACCCCCAGCAACGGCATCTCGCGCTCGACGGCAAAACGGATCGCATCCAGCGAGATGCCGGCACCGTCAGGATCCCCCGGCCCGGGCGAGATCAGGATGCCGGTCAGCGGGTCGACCCGGTCGTTGGCCAGCGTTTCCAGGTCGGCCCGATCGAGCTCGTCGTTGCGCACCACGCGCAGGCTGGTCGACGCGGCCTGCAGCGCCTGGACAAGGTTGTAGGTGAACGAGTCGTAGTTGTCGATGACCAGGATCATGATTTCGCTCCTGCTGTGACGGGGCCGGCGTCCTGCCGGGAAGGCACGCTGCCGCCGGCAAGGGCGATCGCGCGCTCCATGGCGTTGGCCTTGTGGTCGGTTTCCTCCAGCTCGCGCTCGGCGACGCTCGCGGCGACGATGCCGGCGCCGCTGTGGAGGTGGATGCGGCCGCCGGAGATGACGGCGCTGCGGATGGTGATGGCCGTGTCGAGCGCGCCGTCGTAGCCGAGGTAGCCGACCGCCCCGCCGTACAGCCCGCGACGCTCCTTCTCGAGCGCGGCGATGAGCTGCATGGCGCGGACCTTGGGGGCCCCGCTGAGGGTTCCGGCAGGGAAGACCGAGCGCAGCGCGTCCAGCGCATCACAGTCGTCGTGCAGCTCGGCCCGAACGTGGCTGACCAGATGCTGGACGTGGCTGAAGCGCTCCACCTGCAGGTAGCTCGTGACCGTCACGCTGCCCGGGCGCGCGGCGCGGCCCAGGTCGTTGCGGGCCAGGTCAACGAGCATCACGTGCTCAGCGCGCTCCTTGCGATCCCCGGCCAGCTCCTCGGCCAACCGACGGTCCTCGTCGTCGGTCGCGCCGCGCGGTCGCGTCCCGGCGATGGGGTGAGTCAACATCTCCCCGCCCTCGACGCGCAGCAGCAGCTCCGGGCTGGCGCCAACGACCTCGAAGTCGGGCATGCGCACGAAGAAGAGGTATGGGCTGGGACTGACCCGACGCAGAGCCCGGTACAGGCCGATCCCGGCCAAAGGCGTGCCATCGCTGCGCGTCGCCGGCAGGCTGCGTCTCCGAGCAAGCACCGTCTGGATGGTCTCGCCGGCCCGGATCGCCTCCTTGACCTCCTCGACTGCTGCGAGGTAAGCCTCCCGGCCGAGGCTCGTCTCGACGGTGTCATCCGTCGGGCCTGCGATGGCTGGATGTGTCTCGGAAACCGCCGGCCGCGCGGACCCACCCTTTGCTGTCCGCTCGAGGACGTCGAGGACGGCACGCTCCGCGATGCGGTAGCGCCGCTCGAAGTCGGGGCCGTCGGCGTGGAGGGCGGCAATGGCCGAGAGGGTGTGGCCCAGGTGATCGAAGACCAGCACCAGGTCGGTCTCGAGGAAGGCAGCCAGCGGCACGCCGACCGGATCCGCGGCCGGCAACGGCACAGACCGCTCGAATTGGGAGACCGCGTCGTAAGCCAGCACTCCGACTGCGCCGCCGCTGAAGCGTGGCAGATCCGGCAGCGGAGCCACTCGCCGCCGTGGCAGGAACTGGCGCAGCGCGAGCAGGGGGTCCGCTTGAGGCAGTGCCTCGTCCGTCAGCTCAAAGGCATCCTCGACGCCGACCGGTCGCGAGCGGATGACCGAGCCGCCGTCGCGCACCTCGAGCAGGCGGCGTGGCCTGACCCCCAGGAAGGAGTAGCGGCCGAGCCGCTCGCCGCCCTCGACCGACTCGAGCAGGTAGGCCGGTGAGCCGTCGTCGATGGCCAGGAACGCGCCGATGGGCGTCTCGAGATCGGCCTCGCGGGTGGCGCGCAGCAGCACGGTGTCGTGCTCACTTGCCCGCCGGGCAGCTTCAGCCAGCGAGAGCGGCCGGTCGATGAGCGATGCCAACGTGTCGGACCTCCGGACAACAAAAAGACCTTTCGTCCTCTGGGACGAAAGGCTCTTGGTCCTTCCGCGGTGCCACCCTGGTTCGGCGTGTGCCGCACTCATCGTTACCGACGGGATCGAGCGGCGCGGCTCCTGCCGTGCTGCATCCGATCGGCGCTGCCCTGTATCGCTGGCGCTCTGCGCCGGAGCCTACTCGCCCGGCGTTCCCGCCGCGGCTTTCGGTCCGGGGGCTCCCGGGTCCATTCACCATCACTGCCGCCCCGGCTCACACCAGCCGCCGGGTCTCTGTGCCGGCAGGTCGAGGGTTACTCGTCCCGTTCGCAGCCCGCTATTCGTGCTGAGTGCCGGAGTCTAGGCACCTGCCCGGTGCCCGTCAAGCGCGCGGTCGCGTGTCGACCCGCGGGGCATGGGCGACCTCCCAGGCCTCGATCGCTTGGCGGCGTGCCAGCAGCCAGCCGATCTCGTCGGTGCCGGCGAGCAGCATCTGGCGAGCGAAGGGATCGACCTCGAAGGCGATCACCTCGTCGGCGGGCAGGTGGACGGCCTGCGCCTGCAGGTCGATCGTCAGCTCCATGTCCGGGTCGGCCGCGACCAGGTCGAACAGCCGCTGGTGGGTGGCCGGGTCGACGATGATCGGCAGCAGGCCGTTCTTGAGCGCGTTGTTGCGGAAGATGTCGGCGCAGCTGGACGAGATGACTGCACGGATGCCCCAGGCGGTCAGCGCCCAGGGTGCGTGCTCGCGAGACGACCCGCAGCCGAAGTTGTCGCCGGCCAGCAGGACCTGGCGACCCTCCATCTCGGGCCGGTTCAGCACGAACGACCGCTTGGGCGTGCCGTCCTCCTCGAAGCGCCAATCACGGAAGAGCGCTTCCGCGAGGCCCGACTTGTCGGTCGTCTTGAGGTAACGCGCCGGGATGATCTGGTCGGTGTCGACGTTCTCGGCCGGCAACGGGATGACCTTGCTGGTGAAGGTGGTGAAGCCCTCTGCCATCGCTCGGCTGGAGCCTCAGGCGTCCAGCATCGTGCGAGGGTCGGTGACCTTTCCCGCCAGAGCGGTGGCGGCAGCGGTCAGGGGCGAGGCCAGGAAGGTCCGTGCGCCCTTGCCCTGGCGGCCCTCGAAGTTGCGGTTGCTGGTGCTGACGATGTACTGGCCGGGCGCCCCCTGGTCGCCGTTCATGGCGATGCACATCGAACAGCCGGCCTCGCGCCACTCGGCTCCTGCCGCCCGGAAGATGTCGGCCAGGCCCTCCTGCTCCGCCGCGCGCTTCACCTGCTGCGAGCCGGGGACCACCATCACGCGCAGGTCACCGGCCACGCGACGGCCCTTCATCAACGCCGCTGCCTGACGCAGGTCGCTGATCCGGCTGTTGGTGCACGAGCCGATGAAGACGATGTCGACGGGGTGACCGAGCAGCGGCTCGCCCGCTGGCAGGCCCATGTACTCGAGGGCCTTCTCGAGCGCTCGCCGACCGGCCTCGTCCGGTGCCCGATCAGGCGTCGGCACGGGCGATGAGATGCCCATGCCCATGCCCGGGTTGGTGCCGTAGGTGATCATCGGCTCAAGCTCGTCAGCGTCGATGGTGACCGAGCGATCGTAGGCAGCGTCCGCATCAGACGGCAGCTGCTGCCAGCGCTCTACGGCCTCGCGCCAGGCCGAGCCGATCGGGGCATGCGGCCGACCCTCGACGTAGGCGAATGTGGTCTCGTCCGGCGCGATCAGGCCGGCCCGCGCCCCACCCTCGATGGACATGTTACAGATCGTCATCCGCTCTTCCATCGACAGCGCTCGGATCGCCTCGCCGCCGTACTCGAAGACATGGCCCGTGCCGCCGCCGACGCCTATCCGTGCGATCAGGGCGAGGATGATGTCCTTGGCTGTCACCCCGGCACTCAGCCGCCCGTCGACGCGGACCTCGAAGCTCTTCGGCTTGCGCTGCAGCAGCGTCTGGGTGGCGAGCACCATCTCGACCTCGCTCGTGCCGATGCCGAAGGCCAGCGCGCCGAAAGCGCCGTGGGTGGCGGTGTGCGAGTCGCCGCAGACGATGGTCATGCCCGGCTGCGTCAGGCCAAGCTCGGGCCCGATCACGTGAACGATGCCCTGACGGTCCGAGCCGAGGCCGTAGAACGGGATGCCGAACTGCTCCGCGTTGCGCGCCAGTTGGCCGACCTGGAAGGCTGCCTGCTGGTCGAGGATCGGCAGGCTGCGGTCATGGGTCGGGGTCGAATGGTCGGCGGTGGCGATCGTTCGCTCCGGGTGGCGGACGGTCAGGCCGCGTCGCCGCAGGCCCTCGAATGCCTGCGGGCTTGTCACCTCGTGAACCAGGTGCAGGTCGATAGCCAGGACCGCTGGCGCGCCCGGCTCTTCGAGCACGACGTGCTCGTCCCAGATCTTGTCGACGATGGTGCGCGGCTGTGACGACATGGGAGGCGCAGGTTAGCAAAGGACCGCGGAGAAGCCATCCGGATTGACAACCTCCCGGCTGCCGCGTACGCTCCGCGGCCACATGTCGCACAACTTCTGGTTTTACGCCTAGCGGGTACGAGGCCGGCGAGCAGAGCTCGCCAGCAAGAAACCTCGTGCCCGCAGACGCAGGCGCCGCAAGGCACCTGCGTTTTTGTTTACCCAGCCAGCGCGACGCAAGCAGAGAGCAAGCCAGCCACGCCAAGAGGGTCGTTCGATGATCGTGGTAATGCGCCCCGGCGCCGCCAAGGACGAGGTCCAGGCAGTCTGTTCGATGATCCGCAGCCAGGGCCTCGAAGCCTTCGTGAGCGAGGGCCAGGAGCGCGTCATCATCGGCGTGGTCGGCGTCGACATCGAGCGGGTCGCTCACATCGGCACGATGCCCGGCGTCGAGCAGGCCATCCGGGTCACCTCGCCGCATAAGCTGGCCAGCCTCGAGCACACCAGCGAGCGGACGCGGATCAAGGTTGGCGACTCGATCATGGGGGCGGGCAGTCCGCTGGTCGTGATGGCCGGCCCGTGCGCCGTCGAGTCACGTGAGCAGCTCTTTGCCACCGCTCGCTGGGTTCGCCGCGAAGGTGCCCACATGCTGCGCGGCGGCGCCTACAAGCCGCGCACATCGCCCTACGCCTTCCAGGGCCTGGGCGAGCCGGCGCTGAAAATGCTCGCCGAGGCGCGCGAGGAGACCGGCATGCCGGTGATCACCGAGCTGACCGACCCAGCCGACGTCGAGCTGTTCGACCGCTACGTCGACGTGATCCAGATCGGCGCGCGCAACATGCACAACTTCGTGCTTCTGCGCGCGGCCGGCCAGACTCGTCGACCGGTCCTGCTCAAGCGCGGCCTCGCCGCGACCATCGACGAGTGGCTGATGGCCGCCGAGTACGTCCTGTCGGCCGGCAACAGCAACGTGATCCTGTGCGAGCGCGGCATCCGCACCTTCGAGCGGGCGACGCGCAACACGATCGACCTGTCAGCCGTGCCCGTCCTGCGTGAGATGACCCATCTGCCGATCGTCATCGACCCCAGCCACGGCACCGGCAAGCGCTCGCTGGTCGGGCCGATGGCGCTGGCGGCCGCAGCAGTGGGTGCCGACGGGCTGCTGATCGAGGTCCACCCCGATCCGCCGCGGGCGCGCTCGGACGGCGACCAGTCGCTCTCCTTCGAGGAGTTCGGTGCGCTGATGGACGAGCTGCGCCGGCTCGAGTACCTGCGCAGCAATGGCAAGCGCACCGCCAGGCCGCCCGAGGTACCGGTCGGCATCGGCGGCATCCGCGAGCGGATCGACGCGATTGACGAGCAGCTGGTCGAGCTGATCGAGGAGCGCGCCCGGCTGGCTCTTGCCGTGCAGAGCGCCAAAGGCATGGATGCCCACGGCCATGACGTCGAGCGCGAGCGCCAGCTGGTCGAGCGGGCGATGGCTCGCTCAAGCGGGGTTATGGACGCCGACGAGATGCAGCAGGTCCTCAACGCCGTCGTCCGTGCCTCGCGCTCGATGCAGCGCCGCCACGCCGCCATGCAGCGCAAGCTCCTGGCGGTCCAGCCGGCTGGCGACGCCGCTGCCGATCAGCCGCGCGACGACGGGACTGCCGGACAACCGCGCTCGGACTCCCCTCGACGGCGGGAGGCAGCAAGCCGCCGGTGATGCGGGCGGCTGCCGCAGCGCCGGCGAGCACTGAGCTGCGGCCGGCGCGCGAGATGTCCGGCGAGCTGGCGGTGCCCGCGGACAAGTCGATCGCCCACCGGGCGCTGATCCTCGGCGCCCTGGCGGAGGGCCGATCGACCATCGTGGTTCGGCATCCCGGCGAGGACGTCTTGTCGACCCTGGCGGCGCTGCGCGCCCTGGGCGTGCGGGCGGAAGCCGCCGGCGACGAACCCACCACCGGCCACGAGCCCACCAGCGGCGAGCCGCTGCCACCCACCTCGGTCCGGATCGATGGGCTCGGCCAGGCCGGCCACGCCGGGCGGTTGGGCGGTGGGCAGGCCGACTGCGGCAACTCCGGGACCACGATGCGGCTGCTCATGGGCGCGCTGGCCGGTGGCGCCGGAGAGGTGGTGCTGACCGGCGACGCCTCGCTCAGTCGCCGGCCGATGGAGCGCGTGGCCGAGCCGCTGCGCCGGATGGGCGCGGAGGTGGCAACCACCGACGGCCGACCGCCGGTGACCATCCTCGGTCGGCGGCCGCTCGCGGGCGTCAACCATGAGCTGAGCGTCGCCAGCGCGCAGGTGCTCGGCGCGCTGGTCCTGGCGGCGCTGGCCGCCGATGGCAGAACCGCGATCACGGTGCCCGGACCCACGCGCGACCACACCGAGCGAATGCTTTCGGCCATGGGGGTGCCGCTCTCGCGCTCTGGCAGGCCGCGCGGCGCGAGCGTGACCACGGTCGATGGCCCATCCGTCCCCCGGCCGATGCGGATGACGGTGCCGGGCGACTTCTCGTCGGCGGCGGCTTGGGTGGTGGCGGCGGCCATCCACCCGGCAGCGAGCGTGCGCCTGGCCAACGTCGGCCTCAACCCCACCCGCGTCGCGTTGCTCGACGCACTGCGCGAGATGGGCGCCGGGATCGAGGCCACCGTCGAGACCGAACAGGCAGGCGAGCCGATCGGCACCATCTCGGTCAGCTCTCGCGGGGGGCCGCTCAGGGCGCTTCGGGTCGGTCCCGAGCTCGTGCCGGCGCTGATCGACGAGCTGCCTTTGCTGGCCGTGGCGATGGCGGCCGCGGAAGGCACGAGCGAGGTGCGCGGCGCGCAGGAGCTGCGGGTCAAGGAATCCGACCGGATCGCCGCGGTGGCCGCGGCGCTGACGGCAGTCGGTGCCAACGTCGAGGAGCTGCCCGACGGCTGGCGCATCCGGCGTGGCCGGCCGCGCGAGGCGACCATCGCAACGCGCGGGGACCATCGACTTGCCATCTCGCTGGCGGTAGCTGCGTGGGCCGGCGTGGCGGCAGGCGTCAGGCTGGACGACCCGGCCTGCGTGGCCGTCTCCTACCCGACGTTCTGGCGCGACGCGCAACGGCTGGGCCTGGGCGGCCCGGCATGAGGCGGCTGCGGTTGCTGACGGCCGGCGAATCGCACGGGCCGGCGCTGTCGGGCGTGCTCGAAGGTCTACCTGCCGGCCTCCGTGTCAGTACGGCGGCGGTCAATCGCGACCTCGCTCGCCGCCAGCACGGCTACGGCAGCGGCCGGCGCATGCAGATCGAGCAGGATCAGGTCACCTGGATGTCCGGGCTGCGCTTTGGCAGGACGCTCGGCTCGCCGCTCGGCTTCCGCATCGACAACCGCGACTGGACCAACTGGCGCGAGAAGATGTCGATCGAGGAACCGGGGCGCGCGGCCCGCCGGCCCAAGCGGATCACGCTGGCCCGGCCCGGCCACGCCGACCTGGCCGGCGCGATCAAGTACGACACCGACGACGTGCGCGACGTGCTGGAACGAGCCTCTGCCCGCTCGACCGCCGCAAGGGTGCTGGCCGGCGCGGTCTGTCGCCAGCTGCTGGCGACAGTCGGGGTGTCTCTGTGGAGCTACGTGGAACAGCTGGGCACGGTGCGCGCCTTTGCCGGCGCCGACGATCCTCTTGCCCAGGTGCCGCACGATTGGCCGGCCCGCGATCTGGCCGAGCCCACTCCGCTGCGCTGTCCCGATCCGGCGGCGGAGCGCCAGATGATGGCCGAGGTGGATGCTGCAGCCGAGGCGGGCGACTCGATCGGTGGCGTGTTCGTGGTTGTCGCCGAGGGCCTGCCCGTCGGGCTTGGCTCGAACGCAGAGTGGGACACGCGTCTGGATGGCGCGCTGGCCGCCGCGATGATGGCCATCCCGGGGGCCAAGGGCGTCGGGATAGGCGCCGGTTTCGAGGTGGCCGCCCGGCGCGGCAGCGCCGTCCACGATCAGGTCGATCCGCAGGCCGAGGGCTGGCAGCGGCGCTCCAACCGGGCGGGCGGCATCGAGGGTGGCATGAGCAACGGTATGCCTGTGGTCCTGCGCGTGGCCGTCAAGCCCGTTTCCACCCTGCGCAAGCCGCTCGACGCCATCGACATCGTCAGCGGCGAGCAGGGCCGCGCGCATATCGAGCGGACCGACATCGCGATCATGCCGCGGGCGGCGATCGTGGGCGAGGGCATGGCTGCGCTGATCCTGGCCGACGCGTTGCTGACCAGCTTCGGCGGCGATACCGTCGGCGACCTGCGGGCGGCGGTCGCCCGTCGCCGCCGCCGCGAGCAAAGGCCGCTGGCCGGCTGAGCGATGGGCGTGGTTCTGTTGGTTGGCCAGGGCATCGGCTACTCGGCCTCGCCGGCGATGCAGTCAGCAGCCTTCGCCGTGCTCGGCGTCGACCATCGCTACGAGCTGGCCGACGTGGACGCTGACAGCCTTCCCCTGACGATCGACCGGCTTCGCCAACCGGATTGCCTGGGGGCGAACGTCACCGTGCCGCACAAGACCGCGGTCCGGCTGCTCGTCGATGAGGTCGACGGCGGTGGACAGGCCGCGGGCGCCGTCAACACCATCGTCAACCGTGGCGGTCGGCTGTCGGCGACCAACACCGACGTGCCGGCAATTGCCGAAGAGCTGCGCCGGCTCAGGCCGCGGCCCCATCACGCGCTCGTGCTCGGAGCCGGCGGCGCGGCACGTGCCGTTGGCCTGGCCATTGACCAGCTGGCAGCTCGACAGGTCACCTTCGTCGCCCGCTCGGCCGGGGCGGCCGGAGCAGGGCCAGTGGCCGGCGCGGCGGCAGTGGCCTGGAACGAGCTCCCGCGCCTGGTCGGCGAGGCGGATCTGCTCGTCAACGCCACCCCCGTCGGGACGGGCTCAGAGGAATCACCCGTGCCGGCCGAGCTGCTCCATGCCGGGCTGGCCGTGCTCGACCTGGTCTATCGGCCCAGCCCGACCCGCCTCGTACGGGAGGCTCGCGCGGCCGGCGCACCGGCTCGCGGCGGCGCGAGTGTCCTGCTCGGCCAGGGCTGGCGTAGCCTATCGGCCTGGATGGAAATGCCGATCGAGCGTGATGTGATCCAGCGGATGGCGGCCGCCCTGCGCGAGGAGCTCGGCCAGGACGCCGATGTCTGAGGGCATCGTGCTGGTCGGCCTGCCCGGGAGCGGCAAGAGCGCCGTCGGACGCAACCTGGCGGAGCGGCTCGATCGACCGTTCTTCGATCTCGACGCCGAGATTGCCCGAGCCGCCGGCCGATCACCGGCCGAGATCATCGACAACGACGGCGAGCCGGCGTTTCGCGCGCTGGAGCGTCGCGCGCTGGAGAAGGCCTGCTCCGAGCCACGGGCGGTGATCGGCACCGGCGGCGGCACGCCACTTGACCCGCTCAACCGCTGGACGCTGATGAGCCACGGCCTGCGCGTGCGGCTCGACGCGCCCCTCGACCGGCTTGCCGACCGGCTCGCCTCCGACACCGTCTCCCGGCCGCTGCTGGGCAGCGATCTGCTGGCCGGCCTGTCGCGGACGGCGGAGGCGCGGGCGGCCGTCTACCGGGCGGTCGACGTGACGATCGATGCCAGCGAGCCGGTGGATGTTGTCGCCGGTCGAGTCATCGAGGCCCAGCAGGCGCACGAGGCGGCTAGGACCGACGGCTGGCGGCCGCTTTACGACGCCTCTTATCGACGCCATCACCCGGGCGGCCCGGAAGCGGGCCGGGTCGTACTTGGCCGCAACCTCGACCCCGCCGCAGTGCAATACCTGCTGGCTCCGTTCGACGGCCATGTCCCGGCCGTCGTGGCCGACGCACGCGCGTTGGACGCCCACCCGCGCCTGGCGGCGGCCCTGCCGACCCCTCGCAGTCACCTGCTGGAGGGCGGCGAGCAAGCCAAGAGCTTCACCCGGCTGCACGAGCTGCTGACCTGGCTGAGCGCCGCTGGCGCCGAGCGCGGCGACCCTCTGGTCGCTGTGGGCGGCGGCACGATCGGCGACGTAGCCGGGCTCGCCGCGGCGCTGCATCACCGCGGCATGGCGCTCGTCCACGTGCCGACGACGTGGCTGGCGCAGGCGGACTCGTCGATCGGGGGCAAGGTGGCGATCGACCTGCCCGGCGCCAAGAACGCCGTTGGCGCGTTCTGGCCGGCCTGGCTGATCATCTCCGACACGACGTTGCTCGATACGCTGCCCGTCAGGCAGCGCCGCGACGGGATGGCCGAGGTGCTCAAGTGCGGACTGATCGGCGACCCGCTGCTGTGGGAGCTCATTGAGATCCGCGGCGCGGGGGCCCTCGCCGGCAACGACGCGGCCGCCGGGTACGCCATGACCGAGCGAGCGGCGCGAGTCAAGCTGGATGTCGTCGAGCGCGACCCATACGAGCGTGACGAGCGGCGGACGCTCAACCTGGGCCACACCGTCGGCCATGCGCTCGAGGTCGAGAGCGGCTACCAGCTGCCGCACGGGGAGGCGGTCGGGTTGGGGCTGCGCGCGGTTGCCCATATTGCCGCCGGCCGCGATGCAGAGCGCGGCCTGGCCGAGCGGATAGACGAAGTGCTGATCGGCCTCGGCTTCCCGCTGCGCCGACGCTTCGATGCCGCCGCAGTCAGAGGGGCGCTGGGCAGTGACAAGAAGCGCGTGCGCGGTCGCCAGCGCTGGATCCTGCCTGTGGCGGTCGGCCGGGTGGCCCAGGTCGACGACGTCACCGATGCCGAGCTGGACGCGGCGCTGGCGGCCATCGGCGAATGAGGATCCTGCTGCTCAATGGGCCGAACCTGGGGCGGCTCGGTCAGCGCCAGCCGGAGATCTATGGCCGCACCACGCTGGCCGAGGTCGTCGGGCGGGCGGCCGACCACGCCGTCGCCCGTGGGGCGACGCTCGAGGCCTTCCAGTCAAACCACGAGGGCGCGCTGATAGATCGGCTGGAGCGCCTGGACTATGACGGCGTGGTGATCAATCCGGGCGCGCTCGGTCACACCAGCTACGCCCTGCGTGACGCGCTCGAGGGAGTCGAGCGGCCGGCCGTCGAGGTCCACATCAGCGATGTCTTCGCCCGTGAGCCCTTCCGACACGTGCTCCTGCTGGAGACGGTCGTCGTCGGCCAGGTCGTCGGTCGGGGCGTGGAGGGCTACCTCGAGGCAATCGACCTCCTGCTCGAGCACGCACGGGTTGAGCGATGACGGAGCGGCCGGTGGCGATCGTGACCGGCGCTGCGTCGGGCATCGGCCACGCGACGGCCCAGCGGCTGCTGGCCGATGGCTGGCACGTCGTCGGCGTGGATCTGCGTGACGAGATGCCGGCGGGGGTGGAGCCGGTGGCCGGCGATGCCGCGGAAGCGGCGGTCCTGGGTCGCGCCGTCGAGCTGGCGGGAAGTGGACTCGACGGCCTCGTCTGCGCCGCCGGCGTGCCACCGACCGGACCGTGGGACGATCTCGACCATTGGCACGAGGCGCTCCGCGTCGACCTGACGGGGGTCTACCTCGCATTGCGAGTGGCCCTGCCTGCGCTGACGGCCCGAGGTGGTTCGGCGGTCATCGTCGGCTCGATTGTGGGCTCGGCTGAGGGGTCCGTTCGCTCGCCGGCCTATGCTGCGGCAAAGTCCGGCCTGGTCGGCCTGGTCCGCTCGATGGCGCTGCTCGGCGCCCCCGACGGCGTGCGGGTCAACCTCGTCGAGCCGGGAGCGATAGACACGCCCTTCGACGCCCCGCGCTACCCGCCCGACCGCCGGCCCGACGTGCCGCTCGGTCGGATGGGCACCGCTGCGGAGGTGGCCGGCGCAATCTGCTTCCTGCTCGGACGGGACGCGGCCTACATCACCGGCGCCCGGCTGCGGGTCGACGGCGGCCGCACGATCCGGTCGCCGAGCCCTCCCTGAAACCTCGCCGCTGGACAGACAGGGCCGGGGCTGCTAGCCTGCCGGCTCACCGTCACCGGTAGGAGATCGCTCGGTCACATGACAAGAGCTCTGGACACTCGCCGCTCGCAGGCCTTGGCGCTGGGCGCCAACGGCTCGGCGACTGCCGTCGCGCCCCTGACCGACATCTCCGTACTCGTACTCCGCAGGCTCGAGGTCGTAGGCCTCGGGCTTATTGGCATCCTCATTGGGCTCATCGGCCTTATTGGCCGGCTCCCGGTGGGAGACTGGAGGACGACGGAGGCGAACCGCTAGCCGCGGACGCAACCCGAGACAACCAGGACCCTCGCCGGGAGCGGCGGGGGTCCTTTGTTATGTGAGGACCCGAATGACACTCGCCAGGGAAGAGGCACGCAGCAGGGCGCGGCATAGCCACGTCCCGGCCGCGGGCACGCCGGCCGCGGCCGAGATCGAGCGCGCCCGGGGCGCGATGCTCTCTGACGCGAAGCCGCGCAATCGCACCCGGATCGGGGCTGACGTGCTCTGCGAGGCGCTGCTGCGCCAGGGCGTCAGGGTCCTCTTCGGCTATCCCGGCGGGGTGATCCTGCCGCTGTACGACATCCTCGACGACTACCCCGAGCTGCGCCACGTGCTGGTCCGTCACGAGCAGGGTGCCGCCCACGCGGCCGACGGCTACGCCCGCGCCACCGGTGAGGTCGGCGTCTGCCTGGGCACCTCCGGGCCCGGAGCCACGAACCTGGTCACCGGCATCGGCACGGCCATGCTCGACTCGATCCCGATGGTGGCCATCACCGGCAACGTGCCCGGCGCGCTGATCGGCAAGGACGCCTTCCAGGAGATCGACATCACCGGCATCACCCTGCCGATGACCAAGCACAACTTCCTGGTGCGCGACGCGGACGACCTGCCGCGCGTCTTCGCCGAGGCCTTCCACATCGCCCGATCCGGCCGGCCGGGGCCGGTTCACGTCGACATCACCAAGGACGCCCTGCAGGCAGAGACCCGTGCCGAGCACCCTGCCACCGTCGACCTGCCCGGCTTCCGCCCGACCCTCGACGGCCACCCGCGCCAGCTGCGCCTTGCCGCAGTCGAGATCGAGCGTGCGCAGCGCCCCGTCATCCTGGCCGGCCACGGCGTGCTTCTCGGTCGGGCGACGGAAGAGCTGCGCGCCTTTGCCGAGAAGACCCAGGTGCCGGTGGCCCACACCCTGCTGGGCATCGGCGCGATGGACGAGGCCCACCCGCTCAGCTACGGCTACATGGGCATGCACGGCTGGAAGCACGTCAACCGTGCCATCCAGTCGGCCGACCTGCTGATCGCGCTGGGCATGCGCTTCGACGACCGGGTGACCGGCAAGGTCAGCACCTACGCGCCGTATGCCCGGATCGTTCACGTTGACATCGATCCCTCCGAGATCGGCAAGAACGTCGCCGTTGACGTGCCCATCGTCGGCGACGTCAAGCGAGTGCTCGCTGCGCTTTCCCTCCTGGTCTCCGAGCGCCAGCCCTCCGAGCGGCAGGCCTATTTCGACGAGCTGGCTGAATGGCGGCGCGAGTCCGAGTCGTCGACCTGGCATGGCTCGGGCGCCTGGCGTGACGGCCTGCTCTCGGCCGACTACGTCATCGGCCGGCTGGGCGAGCTGACCGATCACGATGCAACGCTCGTTGCCGACGTGGGCCAGCACCAGATGTGGCTGGCCCGCTACGCCGGCTTCCGCCGGCCGGACTCACACCTCAGCTCGGGCGGCCTGGGCACGATGGGCTTCGGGCTGCCGGCGGCCATGGGTGCGGCGCTCGGCCGGCCGGACAAGGAGACGTGGGCGGTCGCCGGCGACGGTGGCTTCCAGATGACGGTGCAGGAGATGCTCACCTGCGCGGTCGATCGGATCCCGGTCAAGGTCGCGCTGATGGACAACAAGAAGCTGGGCATGATCCGCCAGTGGCAGGAGATCATCTACGGCGGCAACTACCACTCCGCCCACCTTCCCGGTCCTGACTGGCCGACGCTGGCAAAGGCCTACGGCTGGCCCTGCTTCAGGGCGAGCTCGCCGGACGAGGTCGATCCGGCCATCCGCTCGGCCCAGGCGCACGACGGCCCGGCGCTGGTCTGGTTCGAGATCGCCGAGACCCAGAACGTCTTCCCGATGATGCCGGCGGGCAAGGGCCTGTCCGACCTGATCGAGACATGGGGATCGGCCGGCGCCGAAGACGACCCGGCGGAGGGCAAGTGACGATGGTCCAGGCAACACCCGAGCGCTACGTCCCGGGCACAGGCGCCGAAGGGCGCCACGTCCTGGCCGTCATCGTCAACAACAAGCCCGGCGTGCTCAACCGGGTGGCCAGCCTGGTCCGCTCGCGCAACTTCAACATCGAATCGTTGGCCGTCGGCCACACCGAGCGGCCGGGCATCAGCCGCATGACGATCACCCTCCGCGGCGACGAGTTCGCCGTCGAGCAGATGGGCAAGCAGCTCTACCGGATCGTCGACGTGCTCAAGGTCCAGGACCTCCACGAGACAGACGTGGTCGAGCACGAGCTGGCGCTGATCAAGGTTCGCGCCACCACCTCGCGCCGGGGCGAGCTGCTCAAGATCGTCGAGCTGTACAAGGGCCGCGTGCTCGACATCGGTCAGGAATCCGTCGTTGTCGAGTACGCCGGCACCGAGCAGGAGATCGACGCCCTGGTCGCCCTGCTCGGCGGCTTCGGCATCCGCGAGATGGTCCGTACCGGCGTCATCGCGCTGGGCCGCGGCTCGGCAACCATCGACGTCGAGGGCATCCTGCGCGCGGGTCCGCGCCCGGCCCTGCCCGAGCCTGAAGCAGAGAACGACAGCCGCACGGGCAACCAGCCCCAGCCCGTCACCGAAGAGGAGGAGACCCAGCCATGACCGCTCGCATGTACTACGACAACGACGCCGACCCGTCCGCTCTCGGCGGCCAGAAGGTGGCCGTGATCGGTTACGGCAGTCAGGGCCATGCCCACGCCCTCAACCTTCACGAGTCGGGTGTCGAGGTGGTCGTCGGGCTGGCGCCGGGGAGCAAGAGCCGGGCCCTCGCCACCGAGGCCGGCCTGCGTGTGGCCGACGTCGGCGAAGCCGTCAGCCAGGCCGACGTGATCGTGCTGCTGGTGCCCGACACCTCGCAGAAGAGGCTCTACGAGGCTGAGGTCGCGCCGAACCTGCGCGAGGGCCAACTGCTGCTCTTTGCCCATGGCTTCAACATCCATTTCGGGCTGATCGATCCCCCCGGCGGCGTGGACGTGGGCATGGTCGCGCCCAAGGGCCCTGGCCACCTGCTCCGCTCGGTCTACTCCAGCGGCGGAGGAGTCCCTGCCCTTTTCGCCGTCCACCGCGACCACTCGGGAGCAGCCCGGCAGCGGGTGCTGGCGTACGCCCGCGGGCTGGGCTGCACGCGCGCCGGCGTGCTCGAGACCACCTTCGCCGAGGAGACCGAGACGGACCTGTTCGGCGAGCAGGCGCTGCTCTGCGGCGGGGTCAGCGCGCTCGTCAAAAACGCCTTCGAGACGCTCGTCGAGGCAGGCTACCAGCCCGAGCTGGCCTACTTCGAGACGATGCACGAGCTCAAGCTGATCGTCGACCTGATGTACCGCGGCGGGCTCAACTTCATGCGCTTCAGCGTCAGCGACACGGCCGAGTACGGCGACTACGTCTCCGGGCCGCGGGTCATCGACGAGAGCGTCCGACAGCGCATGCGCGAGGTGCTGGCCGAGATCCAGGACGGCTCCTTCGCCCGCCGCTGGGTGGCCGAGAACGAGAGTGGACGCCCGGAGTTCGAGCGCCTGCGCCAGGCGGACCGCAACCACCAGATCGAGCAGGTCGGGGCCGCCCTGCGCGCGCAGATGGCGTGGCTCAACCCGGTCGAGGTGCGCGAAGGCCAGGCCCAGGCAGCGGCGGAGAAGCGCCCCGAGGGAGCCAGCGCGTGATCGCTCCAGTAGGGGACACCATCCGCATCTTCGACACGACCCTGCGCGACGGCGAGCAGGCCCCCGGCGCCGGCCTGACCGTCGCCGAGAAGCTGGAGGTCGCGCGCCAGCTGGTGCGCCTCAATGTCGACGTCATCGAGGCCGGCTTCCCGGCTTCGTCGCCCGGCGACTTCGAGGCCGTTCAGCGGATCGCCCGTGAGAGCCGGGGAGTCGCCGTCGCCGGCCTCGCCCGCTGCCGCGAGGGCGACCCACAGCGCGCCGTCGAAGCGCTCCTGCCGGCCGAGCGGCCGCATCTGCACCTGTTCATCGCCAGCAGCGACATCCACCTCAAGCACAAGCTGCGCATGAGCCGCGAGGACGCGCTCCAGGCCGCGGTCGAGTGGGTGCGCTACGGTCGCCGGGCGCTCGGAGCGGACGCGGAGATCGAGTTCAGCGCCGAGGATGCCTCGCGCACCGACCCGGAGTTCCTGCTCCGCCTGTACGAGGCCGTGGTCGACGCGGGCGCCACGACCGTCAACGTGCCCGACACGGTCGGCTATGCCATCCCTTCCGAGTTCGGCGCGCTCGTCGGCGGGGTAGTCGAGCGGGTCGGCACGAGTGCGGTCGTCAGTGTCCACTGCCACAACGACCTCGGCCTGGCCACGGCCAACACGCTGGCCGCGGTGCAGGCCGGTGCCCGACAGGTCGAGGTGACCATCAACGGCCTCGGCGAGCGCGCCGGCAACGCCTCGCTCGAGGAGGTGGTGATGGCACTGCGCACGCGCCCGACCCAGTTCAGCGCCGGCGCGAGCGGCGTCGCCACCGAGCAGATCAGCAGCGCCAGCCGCCTGGTCAGCTACCTGACCGGCTTCGTCGTCCAGCCGAACAAGGCCATCGTCGGCCGCAACGCGTTCGCCCACGAGTCCGGCATCCACCAGGACGGTGTGCTCAAGAACCCGCTGACCTACGAGATCATGACCCCCCAGTCGGTCGGCCTCACCGGCAGCCGGCTGTCGGTGGGCAAGCTCTCGGGCCGGCGCGGGCTGCAGGGCAAGCTGCGCGAGCTCGGCCACGAGCTCGAGGGCGAGGCCCTCGACGCGGTCTACCGGGCTGCGATCGCCCTGGCCGACCAGAAGAAGGACGTCACCGACGCGGACCTGGTCGCCCTGGTCGAGCAGCATGCCGCCGAGGCACCGGTTGCACAGGCCGGTCCGCGCGTCCGGCTCGAGGGCTGGAGCGTCACCAGCAGCCACGGTGGCTCCTCGCAGGGATCCGCGGCCATCCGGCTCGACGACCAAGTGCTCACGGCTGAGAGCTCGGGCAATGGGCCCGTCGACGCGTTATTCGGGGCGATCGATGGTGCGGTCGAGCCGGTCCTGGGCTGGCATCCGGTGCTGGACGAGTACGAGATCCGGGCGGTCAGCGGAGGCGAGGACGCCCAGGGCCACGTCATGGTCCGCGCTCGGCGCTCCACCGACGAGCCGGCAGGCGCCGATACGGTCACCGGCCACGGACTCTCGACCAACATCATCGAGGCGTCACTGGCGGCCTACGTGGCGGCGCTTGACAAGCTGCTTGCCGCCAAGCCGGCGGTTGTGCGCGAGGGCATGGCGCCTTGACGGCTTACCGCGTCGCCGTGATCGACGGCGACGGGATCGGCCCGGAGGTGGTCGCCGCGGCGCAGCGAGTGCTCGAAGCCGCCGGCCAGCGATTCCGCTTCACGCTGGATTGGACGAGCGTCCTGGCGGGCGGCGCCGCGATCGAGGCACACGGCACCTCCCTGCGGGACGAGGACCTGGACGCCTGCGCCCGCGCGCATGCCGTCCTGCTCGGCGCCGTCGGCGGCCCGCGCTGGGATGATCCTTCCGCCGATGTCCGGCCGGAGCAGGCGCTCTTCAAGCTGCGTCAGGGGCTGGGGCTCTTCGCCAACCTCCGCCCGATCGTCGGGGAGCCGCTGCTCGCGGATGCCTCACCGCTGCGGCCCGAGCGGCTGCGCGGCGTCGACATGCTGATCGTGCGTGAGCTGACTGGCGGGCTGTACTTCGGTGAGCGGACCGAGCACCAAACCGCCGACGGTGGCAGGCAGGCGGTCGACACGCTGCCATACACCGACGCCGAGATCCGGCGCGTCACACGGCTCGCCTTCGAGCTGGCCGACAAGCGGCGGGGTCGCCTGACCAGTGTCGACAAAGCCAACGTGCTGGCAACCAGCCGGCTCTGGCGGACCGTCGTGACCGAAGTCGGCCGGTCCTATCCGCGGGTCGTCCTCGAGCATCGGCTGGTCGACGCGTTCGCGATGCACCTGATCACTCACCCGTCAGCATTCGACGTGGTGGTGACGGAGAACCTGTTCGGCGACATCCTCTCCGACGAAGCTTCAGTTCTCACGGGCTCCCTCGGCATGTTGCCTTCTGCATCGCTCGGCGACCGGCGTACCGAGCACGGCCTGTTCGGTCTGTATGAGCCCGTTCACGGTTCGGCGCCGGACATCACGGGCCAGGATGTGGCGAACCCGATCGGAGCTATCCGATCGGCGGCGATGCTCCTGCGCTGGTCGCTCGGCAGGCCCGATGCTGCCAGCGCCATCGACGCCTCCGTCCGGGCAGTGCTGGGCGACGGTCTGCGGACCGCTGATCTCGTGGCTGACGCAACCCAGTCGGCCGTTGGCACGCGCGAGTTCACTGACGCAGTTGTAGAGCGCATCGGCGCATCCAAAGCCACTGGAGTACGAGCATGACCGAACCCGTCCTCCTCTACGACACGACACTCCGCGACGGCACGCAGCGCGAAGGCCTGACCCTGTCGCTCGAGGACAAGCTGAAGATCGCACGCCGGCTGGACGAGGCCGGCTTCCCCTACATCGAGGGCGGCTGGCCCGGCTCCAACCCAAAGGACGAGGAGTTCTTCGCTGCCGCGCGTTCGCTGACCCTGCGCAACGCGCGCCTGGCCGCCTTCGGCTCCACGCGGCATCGTGCCAACCGGCCGGAGGATGACCCGAACCTCCGTTCCCTGGTCGAGGCCGAGACGCCGGTTACCACCATCTTCGGCAAGAGCTGGCTGCTGCACGCCACCGAGGTGCTCGGTGCCACGCCGGAAGAGAACCTGGCCATGATCGGCGACTCGGTTGCCTTCCTGCGCTCGGCCGGCCGCGAGGTGGTCTACGACGCTGAGCACTTCTTCGACGGTTACAGGGACAGCCCGGAGTACGCGCTGGCGACGCTGCGCGCGGCATTCGCTGCCGGCGCCGGGTCGCTGGTCCTGTGCGACACCAACGGCGGCTGCCTGACCGACGAGGTGCGCGATATCACCCGCGCGGTGATCGCGGCCTTCGCCGACCAGGCCGCACCGCCGGTATTTGGAATTCACGTCCACGACGACGCCGGCCTGGCGGTGGCCAACTCGCTGGCTGCCGTGCAGGCCGGCGTACGTCATGTGCAGGGGACGGTCAACGGCTATGGCGAGCGCTGTGGCAACGCCAACATCGTGACCATCTGGGCGGACCTCGCGCTGAAGACCCCGTATGCCACGGTGCCCGGCCCCGACGGCCTGGCTCGCCTCGGCTCGCTCTCGTCATTCGTCGCCGAGGTGGCCAATATCCCGCCCGATGGGCATCAGCCGTACGTCGGCGCCTCGGCCTTCGCCCACAAGGGTGGCGTGCACGGCGCAGCGACCCTGCGCGTGCGGCATGCATACCAGCACATCGACCCAGCGCTGGTGGGCAACGAGACACGCCTCGTCGTCAGCGAGCTGGGCGGTCGGGCCAATGCCTACTGGCTGGCCGAGCGACTGGGCCAGTCGCTCGACGGTGTGCTTGACGCGCGCGAGCTGAGCCAGCTGGTCAAGTCGCTCGAGGCGGAAGGGGCCAGCTACGAGGGCGCCGAGGCGTCATTCGAGCTGCTCATCCGCCGCCGCCAGCCCGACTACAGCCCTCCCTTCCGGGTGCTGTCGGCGGCGGTCCATGTCGGCTGGCGCGACGGCATGCCCGATTCGCTGCCGGCTGCCGGACCGGTTGGCGCCATCGGCGGCATGACCGCCGAAGCGACCGTCAAGCTCGAGGTCGGTGGCGAGGTGCTGCACACGGCCGCCGAGGGCAATGGGCCGGTGAACGCTTTCGACCGGGCCCTGCGCAAGGGCCTGGCCGCCTTCTACCCGCTGCTCGACGACGTCCACCTGGTCGACTACAAGGTGCGGATCATCGATGGTGAATCGGCAACGGCGGCCCGCACCCGCGTTTTGATCGAATCACGCGACACCGCCGGTCGCGGCTGGACGACGGTGGGCTCGGCGACAAACATCATCGCCGCCTCGTCGGCGGCGCTGGTCGACTCGGTCGAGTACGCCATCTGGAAAGCCGATGCCGTCCCGTCGTCGCGCGAGCAGCGCCGAGCGCCTGCCACCCAGCCAGAACCGTCGCCCGTCGCGCAACCAGCCTGAGAGGAGAGCTCCATGTCAAGCACCGAAAACGCCGCCGCCGGCACCACCGCCCCCGTGGAGCACCTTCGCCTCGTGCGCTGGTCCGCCTCGCTGGGGAGCAACGTCCAGAGCCGGGGGTCGGTCGTGGTCCAGAGCGGCGACCACCGCTGGGAGGGCTCGGCCAAGGGAACCGGGCCCGTCGATGCGCTCTTCCGAGCCGTCGACAGCGCCATGCAGGACGTGCTCGGCGGCCATCCCCGCCTCCTGTCCTACGACGTCCACGCGATCGCCGAGGGGTTCGACGCCGAGGGCCGGGTGACCATCCGCATCGCCCCGCCCGAGGACGCACCGGGCAGCCGCGGCCAGGGCACGTACGAAGCTTCCGCGCAGAGCCCCAACATCGTCGCCGCCTCCGTCGAGGCCTATATCGAGGCAATCGAGCAGATGCTGGCTGAAGAGCAGTGGGCCGGCGCGACGGACGCTGCGGGCAACTTCCGCGCGGCGGCGCGCTCGGACGACGAGCGTGCCGAGTACACCGGGGAGCGGCCCGATCACAGCCGGTGGTGGCAGTGAGCGCGTCGACCACCTCTGCCGCCGACTCGACCGTGTCCGCCGTCGAGCCGGCGCCGACGCCGCCCGCCCGTGCCGCCGAAGGCTCGGACGGCAAGCGCCTGGCGGTCGGGGAGTGGGCCTACTTCGAGGGCCAGCTGGTGCCCTTCGCGCAGGCCACCGTCAGCGTCGCAACTCATGCGCTCAACTACGGCACGGCCATCTTCGAGGGCATCCGCGCCTATCGACAGGCGGATGGCGGCCTGGCCATGCTCTTCGCCCTCGAGCACTTCCAGCGGCTGCTGCGCAACGGCCGGCTGCTGAAGGCCAGCGTCAGCGAGACGCCTGAGCAGCTCGTCGCGATCACCTGTGAGCTGCTCCGCCGCAACGGCCTGGTGGCCGACATGTACATCCGGCCGCTGCTCTACAAGTCGGCCCAGTCAATCCGGCTGCAGCTGACCGGGCTGGAGGATCGGATCACGATCTTCAGCTTCCCGCTCGGCGATTACGTCCCGACCGAGGGCCTGAGCGTCGGTCTGTCGGCGTGGCAGCGAGTCAACGACAACGCCGTGCCGGCTCGCGGCAAGATCGCCGGCTCGTACGTAAACGCCTGCCTGGCCGTGGAGGACGCCAAGGCCGGCGGCTATGGCGAGGCAATCATGCTGACCGCCGACGGTCACGTGGCGGAGGCGTCGTCGGCAAACCTGTTCATCGTCACCGACGGCGTGATCGCCACGCCGCCGGTCGCCGACGACGTGCTGCCGGGCATCACCCGCACTGCCGTGCTTCGACTTGCCGGCGACCTCGGCAGACCGGTCGAGGTACGCACCATCGACCGCACCGAGCTTTACACCTGTGACGAGGTGTTCTTCTCGGGCACAGGCGCGCAGATCGCGACGGTTTCGTCCATCGATGGGCGTCCCGTCGGCAGCCCCGAGAAGGGCTACCCGGTCACGAGCGAGCTGCAGGCTGCCTATTTCGCCGCCGTGCGCGGCGTTGATCCTCGCTATGCCGGCTGGCTGACCCGCGTCGAGGGAGTGTGACCGGCGCAGGCACCGCCATCAGCCGGGCGCCGATGCGCGACGCCGTCGCGCCGCTGCTCGCCCATGCCGGTGAGCCCGGCTCGTTCGGCGAGGATGCGGCGCTGGCCTACCGGCCCGACTGCCGGACGGTCGCCGTTGCGACCTTCCGCGACGTCTTCCTTGCCGTCGCCGGCGGCGCCGCGAACGGCGGCCCCGACGGCGGGGTCGTCCCCATCGAGAACGTCAGCCAGGGGACGGTTCGTGACGTCTACGACCTGTTGCTCGAGCACCGCCTGGTCATCGTCGGCGAGGCCGAGGTGCCGGTTCGGCTCTGCCTGGCCGCGCTGCCCGGCCAAGCGCTGGACCAGATCGAGCGGGTCTACTCGCATGTCCAGGCACTTGCCCAGGCGGAGCCGTTCCTGCGCCGTGGGGGCTGGACGCTGCTGGCCACGGCAACGACCGCCAGCGCGGGGGCCGACCTCGTTCGACGCGGCGAGACGGGCGCGGCGGCCGTGCTGTCGCCCCGGGCCGCCAGGCTCCATGGCCTCGAGGTGCTCGCCGCGGACATCCAGGACGGCCTGCGCAACCGCACCCGCTTCCTCGTCCTGGCGCGGGAGGCCGCGCCAGCCTGGGTTTCGACCGCTGGCGCGCGCCTGCGCACGACACTAGCCTTCGGCGTGGCCAATGAGCCCGGCACGCTGCTGCGCGTGCTGTCGGTCTTCGCCGCGCACGGCCTGAACATGAGCAAGCTCGAGTCGCGACCGAGTCGCGAGCGCGACTGGGAGTACGTGTTCCTGGCCGACCTGGACGCGGACCTCTGCGCCGCCCAGAGTCAGCCCATATTGGAAGAGCTGCGGGCGGTGACAGCCTCGCTGCGCCTGATGGGCTGCTACCCGGTCGAGAGGGCCTAGGACTCGCTGATGGTCACCCGTTCGATGCGGACCGGGTCGTTGGGCCGGTCCTGGGCGCCGGTCGGCGCCGTGGCGATCCTATCGAGGACGTCCTCGCCGTCGGTCAGCTTGCCAAAGATCGTGTAGCTGGGCGGCAGGCCGTAATCGGCGTGCATGACGAAGAACTGGCTGCCGTTGGTGTTGGGACCGGCGTTGGCCATGGCCAGCGTGCCGCGGCTGTAGGGCCGCTTGACCGGCTCGTCCTCGAACTTGTAACCGGGCCCGCCGCTGCCTGTGCCCGTCGGGTCGCCGCCCTGGACCATGAAGCCCTTGATCACCCGGTGGAAGATGACGCCCTCGTAGAACCCGTCACGGGCCAACACGACGAAGTTGTTGACCGTCCTGGGCGCCTCCTCGGCAAACAGCTCGGCGGTCATCGTGCCGGCGCTGGTCTCGATCTGGGCGCTGTACTTATTGGCCGGATCGATCTGCATCTCCGGCGGGCGCGGGTAGGACTTGGACACGGCTATCTCCCTTATCTGCTGTCTCCCGCCAGCCTAGCAGCGTGCATGGCAATGGCCGGAGCGTGCGAGGTCCCCGAGGGCCCAGGGCCTTCAGGCGCTTGTATCACGCTCGAAAGGCAGGCGGCCGCGAGTGCCCGGCCCCGCTAGCGCGATCTGGCGCAACCTCTGGGCATGAGTGAGAAGAACCAGCCACCCCGCCAGGAACCGCTCGAGGACACCAATCCCGCCCACAATCTTGAGCAGAAGGGCTCATATGCCGGCAAGCCCGACCAGGAGGTCAAGAACACGACCGGCACGGGCGCCGGCGGCGCAACCGAGTGGGGCGGCGGCAACAAGCAGCATCCCTCGCGCATCAACAGTCGTCCCCCCGGCGGCTGATCCCCGGTCGTCGCGGGCAGGCGGCGCGTCGGCCACCCGCATATCGGCGGTGCTAGGCTGCGCGCCGCATGACTGACGCCGGCTTGCCGATCCAGGCTTTTCGACGCACGATGGCCGAGGGCTACTCCCTCGACCAGCCGGCTCTCGTGCTGGGCAGCCCAATGCTCGGCGACGAGCTGCTGACTGACGTCCACGTCAGGGTTGCGCTCTCGATGCTCAACCGTCACGGACTGATCGCCGGCGCGACGGGCACGGGCAAGACCAAGACGCTCCAGCTGATGGCCGGCCAGCTGTCGCGCGCCGGCGTACCGTCGTTCATTGCCGACATCAAGGGCGACGTGTCGGGGATGGCCCTTCCCGGCGACGCCGACGACCCGCGCATCCGCGAGCGGATGGAGTCGCTCGGCCTGCCCTACGAGCCCATCGGCCATCCGGTCGAGCTCTTCTCGCTGACCGGCCGGCTGGGTGCGCAGATACGAGCGACGGTCAGCTCGTTCGGGCCCCTGCTGCTCGGCAAGGTCCTGGGCCTGAACGACACCCAGACCTCGATCCTGGCGCTGATCTTCAAGTACTGCGACGACCACGACCTCCCGCTGCTCGACCTGAAGGACCTCGTCGCGACGCTCAAATTCTTTGCCTCGGACGAAGGCAAGCCGCATCTTCGGGAGTACGGCGGCATGTCGAGCGCGTCGGTCGGCGTGCTGCTGCGCTCGATCGTCGTCTTCGAGCAGGAGGGCGCGGACGTCTTCTTCGGTGAGCCCGAGCTCGACGTGATGGACCTGTTGCGCACGACCGCCGAGGGCGCAGGCGTGGTCAGCCTGCTCGAGCTGTCCGACGTGATGGACAAGCCACGGCTCTTCTCCACCTTCATGCTCTGGATCCTTGCTCGTCTCTACGAGACACTGCCCGAGGTCGGCGACCTGCCCCAGCCGAAGCTGTGCTTCTTCTTCGACGAGGCCCACCTGCTGTTCAAGGACAGCTCGAAGGCGCTGATGGAGCAGATCGAGCGTACAGCGCGACTGATCCGGTCAAAGGGGGTCGGCGTGTACTTCGTGACCCACGCGCCAACGGACGTTCCGTCACCTGTGCTGTCCCAGCTGGGCAATCGCATCCAGCATGCCCTGCGGGCGTTCACGCCCGAGGATGCCGACGCGCTGCGCAAGACCGCCCGCACCTTCCCGACCAGCGAGCACTACGACGTCGAGCGGCTGCTCACCTCCCTTGGCATCGGCGAAGCAGCGGTGACCGTGCTCTCGCCGCGCGGCATCCCGACGCCGCTCGCCGCTGTTCGCCTGGCCGCGCCGGATTCGAGCATGGTGCCGCTCGACGACATCCAGCTGCACGGTCGCATCGCGACGAGCGCGATGAAGGCCAGGTACGGCGAGACGATCGATCGCGACTCGGCGTACGAGCGGATAAATGCCAAGCTCGCCGCGGCTCGTGAGTCTGCTGCCCAGGCCGCAGCCCGCGAGCAGATGGAGCCCACCACACAGGGCGGGCTCAACACGATGACGCCCGCCCAGCAGCAGCGCGAGATCCAGCGCCGAGCACGCGAGATGGCCGCCGCCCAGCGGGCCGCCGACCGAGAGCGGCGCGCTCAGGCAGCCGCCGAGCGCCGCATGGCCCAGGAACGGGCACGGGCCCAGCGTGAGCAGCAGCGGCTGATCAACAGCGCACTGCGCGGCGTGTTCGGGACCATCCTCGGCGGCAGCCGCCGCCGGCGGTGAAAGGCGGCCCTACTCGATCACCAGGTCAGCCGGCAGGTCGGCTGCCGGCGGGTAATCGGGCCGAAGCTCCTCGATCGTCTGGGCCAGGATCGTCGCCACAGCCAGGTCGCGGAACCACTTGCGATCGGCCGGGACGACGTACCACGGGGCGTGGCCGGTAGACGTCTCCTGCAGCGCTGCCTCGTAGGCGGCCATGTAGTCGTCCCACTGGACGCGGACGTCGAGGTCGCCCAGGCGGAACTTCCAGCGCTTGGCAGGGTCGTCATAGCGCGCCTGGAAGCGCTTGCGCTGCTCGCCGCGCGAGATGTGCAGCATCAGCTTGACGATCGTCGTGCCGGTCTCGGAGAGCAGCCGCTCGAACTCGCGGATGTGGTGGTAGCGCAGCCGCCACTCCCGCTCCGGCACCAGGTTGCGCACGCGCACGACGAGCACGTCCTCGTAGTGCGACCGATTGAAGACGCCGATCACGCCCTTGGCCGGCACGCGTCGATGAACGCGCCAGAGGTAGTCGTGGGCCAACTCTTCGGCAGTCGGAACGCGGAAGGATGAGACCACGCAGCCCTGCGGGTTGAAGGCCGACATGACACGCCTGATCGTGCCGTCCTTGCCCGAGGCATCGATGCCCTGGAGCACGACCAGGACGGCGCGCTTCTCCTCCGCCCAAAGCCTGTCCTGCAGGTTGGCCAGGTGCTCGAGCCGGCGGCTGGTGGCGCGCTCAGCCTCTTGGCGCTGCCACCCGTGGGTCGCTCCAGGGTGGCGGTCGGCAAGGCTGACAGGTGAGCCGGGCGCGACGCGCAGCAGCTCGCGCAGCCTCGCCTCATCGTCCTGGGCCGTGCTCTCGACGCCCTCCGTCACGTGGCCTGACGTGCTACTCGCTCGGCCGCGGCGCCGGCTTGTCCGGCGGTGCGACGACCATGATCCGCAACTCTGTCATGTCCTCCATCGCCCAACGCAGCCCTTCGCGTCCGAGGCCTGAGTCCTTGACCCCGCCGTAGGGCATGTGGTCCACGCGGTAGGTCGGAATGTCGTTGACGATCACGCCGCCAACCTCGAGCTCGTTGAAGGCCTGCCACGAGCGCTGCAGGTCATTGGTGAAGACGCCCGTCTGCAGCCCGTAGAAGCTGTCGTTGACCTGCGCGATGGCGTCCTCGAAGGTGTCAAACGGGAAGGCCACCACCAGCGGTGCGAATGCCTCGTTGGAGCAGACCTGGGCCTGCGGCGGGGTGTCGACCAGCACCGTCGGCGGGAAATACGAGCCGTCCGCCCGCCCACCGACGAGGGCCCGGCCGCCCAGCTCCTCTGCCTCACGCACCCATTTCTCGGTCCGCTGAGCAGCAGCCCCATCGACCATCGGGCCGACCTGCGTCTCTGGGTCGAGCGGGTCGCCCACCTTCAGCGCGCGCGCGCCATCGACGAGGCGATCGATGAACTCATCCCAGACGTCGGCCTCGACGAAGATGCGCTGGACGCTGATGCAGACCTGACCGGCGTAGGCGTACGCACCGATGAGCGTCCGCTTGACGGCCCAGTCGAGGTCCGCCGTTCGGTCGACGATGACGCCGGCGTTGCCCCCCAGCTCGAGCACGACCTTCTTCTTGCCGGCGCGCTCCTTCATCCGCCAGCCGACGGCCGGCGAGCCGGTGAAGCTGAGCACCTTGTAGCGCTCGTCGGCCACCATCCGGTCGCCCAGCGAGCGGCTCATCGGCAGGATGCTGACAGCGCCCTCCGGCAGGCCAACCGAGTCAATGATCTCGGCCACGGTCAGCATCGTCAGCGGATCCTTCGACGGCGGCTTGAGCACGACGCTGTTGCCCGCAGCGATCGCCGGCGCCAGCTTGTGGGCGGCCAGGTTGAGCGGGAAGTTGAATGGGCTGATCGCGGCAACCGGGCCGACCGGGAACCGGCGGGTGATGCCGACCCGCTCCCTGGAGGTCGCCATGATGTCGAGCGGGATCAGTTCGCCGTACATGCGCTCGGCCTCCTCCGCGCCCAGGCGGAACGTGACCACCGCGCGGTCCACCTCGGCCAGCGCGTCGCGGATCGGCTTGCCGGCTTCCAGCGCGATCAGCCGGCCAAGCTCCTCGCGTCGGTCGCGGATTCCGGCGCTGATCTCGCGCAGGATGCGCCCGCGCTCGTAGGCGGGCAGCCGGCGCGTCTCCCGGAAGGCACGGACGGCGGCCTCGGTCGCCTCCTCGTATTGATCGGCTGTCGCGCTGTAGGTGGCACCGGCGGGCCGGTCGGCATCGGCCGGATTGGAGATCTCGAGCACGTCCGGCGAATCGACCCACCGGCCGGCCAGGTAGATCGGATGTGGCGTGACGCCGGTGAGGGTGCTCATCAGCCGCATTCTATGCCCGTGCTCGTGCGCGCCGAAGGTGCCAGCCACGGAGCGACGTTCGGGCTAGGGCCACAAGGCCCCCGAACGTGGGATACATCTCCTGACAACGCCGCCTGGGGTTCGTTTTGCTCATGCGCGCACTCGCCAAGCTGAAGTTCTTCGACCGACGTGCCGCCCGCCAGCCGGGTGCATCGGACGTCAAGCCCGGCCCCACAATGCCGGCCCCCGGCATGGGGGGCGACGGCCTGGCGTTGGTTCGGCTGCGCCTTCGGCTGGCGCTCGTCGCCAGCGCTCTCGTGCCTTTCGCCGCACTCCAGGCGTTGCAGGCGCTCGAGAGTACGCAGTCGTTCCAGTTGCCCCTCGTCGGCGTGCTGGTCCTGCTGGTGGTCGTTGTGGGTGGTCTGGTGGTGTGGATGTCACGCCAGGTGCTGAGGCCCGCGACCGAGCTGGACCAGGCTCGCGACGAGCTGCGCCGGATGTTCGAGGAAGCACGGCAGATGTCCCTCCAGGACGGCTTGACCGGGCTGGGCAACCATCGCGCCTTCCAGGAGGAGCTGGATCGGCAGATGGAGTGGCACCGCCGCCATGCAGTTCCGTTCGCCCTGCTTCTGATCGACCTTGACGACCTGAAGCTGGTCAACGATTCGCAGGGCCACATCCATGGCGACCGCCTGCTGCGCGACTTCGGCCAGCTGATCAAGTCCTACATCCGCTACACCGACCGGGCCTTCCGCATCGGTGGCGACGAGTTCGCCGTGCTGTTGCCGCACAGCGACCCGGAGGCGGCACTGAAGCTGGGCACCAGGCTGCTGGAAGAGGCGCTCCAGCCTGACCAGGGCCGGGTGCCCGTCTCGTTCTCTGGCGGCATCTCGGCGGTTCCGGCGCTGGCCTCCACGCGCGAGGAGCTCTACGTCCAGGCCGACGCGGCACTCTACTGGTGCAAGCGCCACGGTCGCGGCGCAATCGACGTGTTCGATCCGGTCCGCGATCGCGCGGTGGACGAGGTGGTCAGCAGCGAATCGGCGCACTTGGCAAGGGTCATTGCCGGCGGCCTGCTCAGTGCGGCCTACCAGCCCGTGGTGGACCTGCGCACCGGCACGGTCATCGGTTACGAGGGCCTGACCCGCCCGTTGCCGGAGTCGGGCTACAGCAACCCCGGCGAGCTGTTCGCTGCCGCTGATCATGCGGGCCGTACGGTGGAGCTCGACTACGCCTGTGCCGAGACAGTGATCGCGCAGTCTGGCGGCCTTGCGCCCGAGCAGATGCTCAGCGTCAACCTGTCGCCCCGGACGCTCGAGGGACCCCAGTTCAGCGCCGAGTGGCTCGTCGCCCTGGGGCGTGCCCACGGCCTCGAGCCGGAGCGGCTGATCGTGGAGCTGACCGAGCACGAGAACATCGAGGACCTGCCGCGCCTGCAGCGCAACCTGCTTGCGCTCCAGCGCTCGGGGGTGCGCATCGCGATCGACGACCTGGGCGCCGGCAACGCCGGTTTGCGCCTGCTGAGTCAGTTCCGCTTCGACATCGTCAAGGTCGACCTTTCGCTGGTCCAGAACGGCGCCCAGCACGACTCATCACGAGCCGTGCTCACCTCGCTGCGCGACCTGGCCGCCCGCTGGGGCTCGTACGTCGTCGCCGAAGGGCTGGAGACGATCGATCAGCTGCGCGTCGTGCGGGAGCTGGGGCTCGCTGCCGGACAGGGCTACCTGCTCGGCAGGCCGATGGCCGAACCAGGCCTGCGCAGCGTCGATCTGGCCGGCATCGAAGCCGGGGCGCTGGTGATGGAGGTGCGCCGGCCGGTGCTCCGCCCCGGGCCGGCCCTTCCCGGGCCGATCCTTCCCACGCTGCCCCCGACGGCCTGAGGACGCGCTCAGCCGCCGGTCGCCCGGCGGCGCAGGCGGGCGACCATTGCCGGCGTCTCCTGCGAACCGTCAGACAGGGCGGGGACCAAGCCGGTCTCGGCATCGCGTCCTAGACTTCCGGGGTGGAGCAACCGTCACGCCGTGAGGATCGCGCCGGCGCATGGCTCGTCCGCTGAAAGTCGGCCTGCAGCTGCCGGAGACCGAGCGCGTCGTCGGCTGGACGGAGCTGCGGGCGATGGCCGTGCTGGCCGAGGAGGTGGGCTTCGACTCGCTCTGGGTCGGCGACCACCTGCTGTACCGCTATCCGCACGGAGCTCGCGGACCCTGGGAGGCCTGGTCGATGTTGGCCGCCTTGGCTGCCGTCACCAAGCGCGTGGAGATCGGCCCGCTGGTCGCCGCGACCAGCTTCCACAACCCGGCGATGCTGGCCAAGAAGGCAGCCACGGTCGACGAGATCAGCGGCGGACGCCTGATCCTGGGCCTTGGCGCCGGCTGGAACGAGGCGGAGTACACCGCCTACGGCTTTCCCTTCGATCACCGCGCTGCGCGCTTCGAGGAGGCCTTCACGATCACCCGCTCCCTGCTGCGCGATGGATACGTCGACTTCGAGGGCCGCTGGTACCAGGCCCGCGACTGCGAGCTGCTGCCGCGCGGGCCGCGCCGGGGCGGGCCGCCGCTGATGATCGGCTCGATCGGTCCGCGGATGCTGCGCATCGCGCTGCCCCACGTGGACTCCTGGAACGCCTGGTTTTCCTGGTTCGACAACGACGTGAGCCGGCTGGCCGAACTGTCGGCAGCCGTAGATAAAGCCTGTCGCGACGTTGGTCGCGAGCCGGGCGACATTGAACGGACAGTCGCCCTGCTGATCCAGATGCCCGGCGGCACGGGGCGGGACGAGGTCGATCCGGTCGACGTGGTGCGAGCACCGATCGCCGGTCCGCCGGAGCACATCGCCGAGGTGCTGGCCGCCTACGCTGCGGCAGGCGTGGGACATGTCCAGCTGGTCGTCGACCCGATCACGCTGGAGTCGATCGAGGGCCTCGGGCCGGTGCTCGAGCTGCTCGATCGCGGCTGAGCGAGCATGCCGATCACGACGGTCGCCCAGGCCCTGCCCTACGTCAACTGGATGGTGCTGGTGGCGCTGGCCGTGGGCAGTCTCGCCTTCGTCACGCTGACCGGGCGGCTGACCGACGCCACGCGCGGGTATCTGGGCTTCACGGCCTTCTGCTCGGGCCTGCTGGCGGTACTGGCCTGGGCAGCCGACACGGGCCTCGTCGAAGGGCCCGACCTGGTGATCACGCCGGCCCCCGCTGAGGTGGACCTCGTTCGTCGGCTGGCCCTGGGTGTCGTCGCCCTGTCGTCACTCGGCTACACGCTCTCAGCCGGCCGACCGGCCCGACGGGCATGGCTGGGGCTGGTCGGCCTGATCGGCGGCGGCGCGGCCCTGGCTGCGGCGGCTGTTGGCTGGGCGCCGGCGCTTGCCGACGCGGTCCCGCTGCTCATCCAGCTGGCCATGCTCGCCCTGGCGACCGGCGGAGCTTTGGCAGCGATCGTCCTGGCTCACTGGTACTTGGTCACGCCCCGCATCTCAGAGCGGCCCCTGCTGCTGCAGGCGCGGTTGCTGACGGGAGTGATCGCCGTCCAGCTGGCGCTGTTCGTGGTCTGGTTCCTCTTCGGCGGTGGGCCCGGCCAGCGGCCGTTCGAGACGCTGACCGGGGACCAGGCTTTGTTCGGCTGGCTGCGCCTGCTGGTCGGCCTGCTCTTCCCCCTGGCGCTGGCCTGGATGGCCTGGGCGACGGCCCGCACCCGATCCATGGAGTCAGCCACGGGCCTGCTCTACCTTGGCCTGGCGGCCATCGTCAGCGGCACGATCGGCTCGGCAGCGCTTTACGTCGGTACGGGGCTGCTGCTGTGATGCTGATCCGGCTGCGCCTCTTTGCCATGCTGCGCGAGCGCGCCGGCTGGCGCGAGCAGGCCCTGAACCTGGCCGACGGCGCGACGGTGAACGATGCCTGGCGCGCAGCGGTTGATGCGGCGCCGGCGATTGCGGGCTTCGGCGACATCGTGCGTTTCGCGCTCAACGGCCGCTACGTGGATCCCGCGGAGCCGCTGGCGGACGGCGATGAGGTGGCGATCATCCCGCCAGTGGCCGGCGGAGCCCCCCGGAACGACTGGACCCCGCGCTGCGAGCTGATTGCCGAGCCGATCTCGGACGACCTCCTGGGTGGGCTGCGACGCGACCTGCCGACCTCTGCCGATGGTGCGGTCGTCGTCTTCGTCGGCCAGACGCGCGAGTCGGCCGGCACCCCGGCGCCGGGCGAAGAGGAAGCGGCCGCGCTGCACGCCGGCAAGCAGGTCATCGAACTCGAGTACGAAGCGTTTGAGGCCATGGCCGTCGCTGTCTTCCACGACATCGTCGCCGAGATCGAGCAGCGGTTCGGCGTGGGCCGGCTGGCGATCATCCATCGCACCGGCATCGTCCCCCTGGGCGAGCCGAGCGTCGTCGTCGCCGCGGCTGCGCCGCACCGCGATGCCGCGTTCGACGCCGCGCGCTACGCGATCGACGAGCTCAAGGCGCGGGCGCCCATCTGGAAGCGCGAGGTCTACGCCGACGGCTCGGTCTGGATAGGCGCGCCGGCGCGCCATGCCGCTGAGGGCGATGGCGATGGCTGAGCGGCGAGCCGACCCGGTGGAGCAGCGGAGGCCGTCGGAGCTCCACCTCGGGCCAAACGAGGTGCTTCGCTTCCTGCTTGAGATCGCTGCACTTGTGGCGATGGGCATCTGGGGCTGGAACGCATTTGAGCCGCCGCTCAACGTGCTGGCCGCCGTCGGCGTCCCGCTTGCCGCGGCGATCATCTGGGGCACGTTCCGCGTGCCGGACGACCCCGGCAGGGCGGCGGTGCCGGTGCCCGGCCCGGTCAGGCTGGCCATCGAGCTCGCCTTCTTCGCGGCCGCGGTCGTGTTGCTCCACGCGGCCGGACAGGAGAACGCGGCGCTGGCCATGGCTGGGCTGATCGTCCTGCACTATGCCCTGGGCTATCAGCGGGTCGAGTGGCTGCTGCGCGGAGGTGGGCGATGAGGGTCTACATCTCGGTCGACATGGAGGGCGTGGCCGGGGTCAGCCACGCCGGGCCGACCCGGCGAGGGGACGAGGCATACGCGCAAGCCGTCGAGCTGATGGTCGGCGAGGCCAACGCGGCGATCGCCGGTGCCTTCGCTGGTGGCGCCGACGAGGTCACCGTCAACGACAGCCACGGCCAGATGTTCAACCTGCTGCCCGAGCGGTTGGACCCGCGAGCACGACTGGTGCAGGGCACCAAGCCGTACAGCATGGTCGAGGCCGCCAGAGACGCCGGACACGACGTGGCACTGTTCGTCGGCTATCACGCTCGTGCCGGCCACCCGCGCGGGACCATCGCCCACACCTACACCGGTCGCATCACGCTCGTCCTGGTCAACGGCGAAGCCGCCACGGAGGCTGCGCTCAATGCCATCTACCTCGGCGCTTTGGGCGTTCCGGTGGCGATGGTCAGCGGTGACGACGCGCTGGCCGACGAGCTGCGCGACTGGCTGCCCTGGGCCGAAGCGGTCGCCGTCAAGCGGGCGGTCAGCTGGCAGGCGGCCGACTCGCTCCACCCGGAGCGCGCGCGCGAGCTGATCGAGGCCGCCTCCCGCCGCGCGGTCGAGCGGATGTCCGGCAACAGCGGCCATCGGCCAACGCCGCTGGCCCCGGATCCTCCTCTACACCTGCGCATCGACTTCGCCCATCCGGGCCAGGCCGACATGGCGGCCGTCATCCCCGGCTTCGAGCGCGAGGGCGATCGAGGCGTCAGCTATACGGCCGGCGATGCGCTGACGCTCTACCGTGCGTTCCTCAGTGCTGCCCGCATCTCACGCACCGCCGACGACTGAGGCGGTGATACGCTCCGCGCCGTGAGCGAGCCGCGCAACGTCACTCCCGGCCAGGACGAGGGAGAGTTCCGGGCCCGCTATCACCGCGAGCGGGCCGAAGAGCCCGAATGGAAGGCCCTGCGCTGGGCGAGCGGGGGTGGGAGCTTCCCGTGGCTTGGCGTGCTGCTGGTGCTGGTCGGCCTGGCCCTGCTCGTCCAATACCTCTTCCCGGCGGTAAGCGCCGGCACGCTCGTGCTGCTGGCCATCGGCCTTGCCTTCATCGCCGGTTGGCTGCTCGGCGGCTCCTGGTTCGCGATGGTGCCGGGTGTCCTTGTCACCTCCCTCGCCGTGGGCGAGCTGATCGAGGACCTGGCTCTGCTGGGGGCGGCCGGCGACGACGTGCCCGGCTTGGCCGCCACCTCGCTGGCCGTCGGCTTCCTGATCGTCTGGCTGCTGGGCTACCTGCGCAACCGGCCCTGGTCCTGGCCGCTGTGGGGCGCCGCGCTGTTCGGACTGATCGGTCTGGCGCAGCTGTCGGGCCGGCTGGTCGGCGTGCCTGTCCTCAACCTGCTCTGGCCGATCGCGATCATCGCCGTGGGCCTGATCTTCCTGCTCAACGCGCGCCGACGAGCGGCCTGAGCCGGGCGCCTATCCGGTGTAAACGCCCTGCGGGTCGAGCTCCTCGCGGATCAGTCGGAGCTCCTCATCCGTCGGTGGCGGTGTCTCCATCGACACGTCGCCGACGCGAGGTGTCCAGGCCATCGAGGCGCGCAGGTCGGCGAGGCTGACGCCCGGATGGAGACTGTCCAGGCGCATCTCGCCATCGTCCATGTGATAGATGCCCTTATCGGTCACGACGACGGAGATCCGATCGCCGACTGAGGTCCGGAAGTCGATCTCCTCTACGAACGAGCGCGGCGACTGGCGCATGATCACGAAGACCGACTTCGCGTTCTGGGCGATCTCGCATGCGCCGCCCGATCCGGGCAGCCGCGTCCTGGGGCTGGCGTAGTCACCGATGACGGTGGTGTTGATGTTGCCGTGGCGGTCGATTTGGGCGGCACCAAGGAACCCGACGTTGATCAGCCCGCCCTGCAGGTAGTAGCCGAACAGCTCGAACATGCTGGTCACGGCCGTTGCGCCGGTCACGATGGTCGGGTCGCCGATCGACAGCGGCAGCCGAGCGGGCCGTGCCCCGAAGACGCCCGCCTCGTAGACGAGCTCCAACTGGGGGGCGACCGTCCGCCGGGCCAGGTTGACCGCGATGTTGGGCAGGCCGACGCCGACGAAGCAGACCCGCTGGTCGGCCAGCTCGCGGGCGGCGGCGACGATCATCATCTCTGACGCACTGAAGGCAGACCGCGGCTCGCTCACCGATACTCCCCGTAGTCCACCGAGCCTGACGGTGCCGGAGTTGGCCGCAGCGCCCGCAGCCGATCGTCGCCCAGCTTGGCCAGGTACTCCGATCGACTCGCCACACCGTGGACCCACTCGTCGAGCCACGCGTCCAGCGACCCGGCGTCACGCGAGATCGCGTCCCAATCGAGGTAGAACGCGTTGTCGCGGTCGTAATGGCCCTGGGCGTAGGAGGGGTGCGCCCCCCAGGGCTCGACGACCACCGCGTCCACGACCAGCCCGGGCAGGATGGTCCTGTTCGGATCGGCGCGTATGACCGCTTCATCGACCAGCTCTTCGACGACGACGATCACCCGATCGGCCGCGAATGCCGCCTCCTTCTGACAGCCGAGGAGTCCCCAGACCTGGGTGTTGCCGGCGGCATCCGCGCGCTGGGCATGGATGATCGTCACGTCGGGCGCGAGGGGAGGGACGGCATAGACCTGATCACCCCCGTAAGGGGATTGGATCGGCCTGATGAGCGGGTTGGCTGTCGGGAGGTCAGTCTCGGCGTACGAGCGAAGCGGGAAGAAGGGAAGCTTCATCGCGCCGGCCGTGTAGCGGGCAACCATGCCGAAGTGGCTGTATTCCTCCAGCTCGAGGGTCGCTCGATCGCCCTCGGTCACGCGCCGGACGGCGTGCAGCGAGCCGACCCCGGGATTGCCCAGCCACGAGAAGACCAGCTTGCGTGCGACGCCTGCGGCGATCATCTGGTCGTAGACCAGATCGGGCGTGAGCCGGCAGAGGGTCAGGTCGCGCCGGCGCTGGCGGATGATCTCGTGGCCGGCGGCGAAGCAGATCAGGTGGGTGAAGCCCTCGATCGCGACCGTGTCGCCGTCGCGCACCAGCTCGGCGACGGCATCGCGCATGCTGGTGACCTTGGATGAGCTCATCCTCACCGCCCCTGCACGGCGGAGTGGTCAGCCGCCGACGTGGACGTCGTCGACGGCGCCGGCCGCCTTCGCCTGGTCGATGGCCGCCTGCGGGTCGCGGGCCGCCTCGGCGAGGGCGTCACCGAAGATGCGGACTGCGGTGTCGACCTCCTGCTCGGTGACCACCAGCGGCGGCGACATCCGGACGACCGACTCGCCGGCCTCGAGCACCAGCAGCCCGCGCCTGAAGGCCAGCCACTGGACTGCCTCGGCGAGCTCGCCCGAAGCCAGCTCCACGCCGACCATCAAGCCCTTGCCACGAACCGCACTGACCAGGTGGGGATGCTCGTCTCGCAGCTGGCCCAGGCCGGACAGTGCCTGTTCGCCGCGTGCGGTCGCGTTGTCCATCAGGCCCTCTTCGAGCAGCCGGATGGTCTCAAGGGCGGCGACGCACGAGACCGGGTTCCCGCCGAAGGTCGAGCCGTGGTGGCCTGCCTGCCATGTCATCAGCTCGGTGCGGGCGACCATCGCGCCCAGCGGCATGCCCGAGGCGATCCCCTTGGCCGTCAGCAGGATGTCCGGCTGCACTCCCCAATGCTCGATCGCCCACATCCGCCCGGTCCGTCCGGCTCCCGACTGGATCTCGTCGGCGACGAGCAGGATGCCGTGACGATCACAGAGCTCACGCAGCCGGGGCAGGAAGTCGTCGTCGGGGACGATGTACCCACCCTCTCCCTGGATCGGCTCGACGAAGATCGCGGCCACTTCCTCGGCCGGGACGAGCTTCTTGAAGATCCGCTGCTCGAGCTCGTCGAGGCCCGCGCTGCCGTAGGGCACGTGGGAGACGCCGGGCAGCAGCGGCCCGAACCCGGCGTGGTACTTGGCTTTCGAGGCGGTCAGCGATACCGAGCCGTAGCTGCGGCCATGGAACGCACCGAGGAACGAGACCACGTACTGCCGCCGGCTGACGAAGCGGGCCAGCTTGATTGCAGCCTCGACCGCCTCGGTGCCGGAGTTGGTCAGGAAGGAGCGCGCCGGCCCGGCAAAAGGTGCGATGCGATCGAGCTCGGCGGCGAGCTCGGCGTAGGCGGGCAGGTAGAAGTCGGAAGCCGAGAAGTGAATGAGCTCTCGTGCCTGGCGCTCGATTGCGGCAGTGATCCGGGGGTGTGCATAGCCGGTCGATGAGACGGCGATGCCGGCGCAGAAGTCGAGGTACAGGTTGCCGTCGATGTCCTCGACCGTCGAGCCTTCCCCGCGGACGGGCACCAGCGGGTAGGCGCGGGGCAGGCTGGGCGACGTGTAACGGTGGTCGAATCGGACATGCTCACGCGCCCTGGGGCCCGGCGGTGGGGTGACGAGGTGGGGCGCGGTACGGCCCTCGATGCGCTCGGCGAGGTCGGTCACGTGGCTACCTGCATAGAAACGATGCACGCTGCATGGAAGGCAGCAGTGTAGCAACAGGGTGCGGCGTCGAATGCCTGCGCGGGGGCGGTGCGAGCAAAAGAGATTGGCTCTCGGTGATCCGGTGGCCCCTTTTCGACGTAACAACCCTTACCAGCCGCAAATCCGCGCGGCCAGCAACGCCACAACAGGAGACTGAACTTGTCCCGATCCAAAATGACCTCTCTGGCGCTCGGCGCAGCATTGGTGCTGTCAGCCTGCGCTGGACCGGGCACCACGAGCCCAGGCGGCTCGCCGGCCGCCACCGGTGGCCCTGCGGGGACCGGCACAACGACCACGCCTGCAACGACCACGCCTGCAGCGTCCACGCCGGCTCAGGCGACATCGCCTTCGCCAGCGTCCACCATGGACCACACCATGCCGCCCCCGACGGATGGTGCGACTTCGCCCGATCCGACCCAGGCGGGCGACGTCGACGTAATGTCTGACGCCGCAAACCTGCGCACAGACCTCAACTACCTGCTCGGAGAGCATCTCATCCTGGCTGCCAAGGCGACGGGTGCCGCGCTCGGCGGCCGGCAGGAGCAGTTCGAGGCCTACGGCGGCCTGCTCAACACCAACGGCACCGATCTCGGGGCCGCCATCGGCTCGCTCTACGGCAGTGAGGCCGAGGACGAGTGGAACCGCATCTGGAGCGCACACAACGGTTTCTTCGTCGACTACACGACCGGCGTCGCAACCGACGACCAGGCCATGGCCGATCAGGCCGTCAACGACCTGACGACCGTCTATGTGCCCGAGTTCAGCGCCTTCCTGGCCGGCGCCACGGGGCTGCCTGAGGACGTACTCGCCGATGGCATCACCGAGCACGTGCTGACCACCAAGGACATCGTCGATGCCCAGGCAGCCGAAGATTGGGACGCTGCCTATGCGGCGATCCGCGAGGCATACGCGCACATGTCGATGCTGGGTGACGCTCTGGCTCCGGCCATCGCTGAAGCCAATGACATCGACGGCGACGCAACCAACGCGGGCGTCGACTTCCGTACCGCGCTCAACCAGCTGCTACAGGAGCACCTGTACCTGGCGAGCTTCGCCACCGACGCCGCGATCGACGGGCGCAACGACGAGTTCGCTGCAGCGGGCGCTGCCCTCAACACCAACGGCACCGATCTCGGGGCCGCCATCGGCTCGCTCTACGGCAGTGAGGCCGAGGACGAGTGGAACCGCATCTGGAGCGCACACAACGGTTTCTTCGTCGACTACACGACCGGCGTCGCAACCGACGACCAGGCCATGGCCGATCAGGCCGTCAACGACCTGACGACCGTCTATGTGCCCGAGTTCAGCGCCTTCCTGGCCGGCGCCACGGGGCTGCCTGAGGACGTACTCGCCGATGGCATCACCGAGCACGTGCTGACCACCAAGGACATCGTCGATGCCCAGGCAGCGGGCGATGCCGCGGCCGCGGCACAGGCGGACCGTGAGGCAGGCATGCACATGCGCATGCTGGGTGACGCTCTGGCTCCGGCCATCGTCGCCGCCGTGCCCGACAGCTTCCGATAACCCCTCCTCCTCCTCTCGCGGCCGATGGCCCGGCTTGTCCGGGCCATCGGCCGTATCCAGCAAAGGAACCCAGACATGCGCCCTCTTACCCTGATCCTAGTCACGCTGGCCCTTGTGGCCACACTCGCTGCCTGCCGCTCCGACGGGTCCGCAGCCAATCCTTCGGTGCCGGCGCCGGCTTCCCTGCCTGTGACGCTGGCGGACTTCTCCATTGAGCCGACCACCCTCGAGACGGGCTCGTCGGTTGTGCTCGAGGTCAGCAACGACGGGCCCACACCGCACAACCTGACCGTCCGCGACGACGCGGGGGAGATCCTGATGGCTACCGCTGATCTTCGGCGGGACCAGGCTGAGACCATCAGCGCAGAGCTGCCGGCCGGCGAGTACATCACCTTCTGCTCGCTGCCCGGGCACGAGAGCCTGGGCATGCGCGGAAGCCTGACCGTCGCCGCGCCCTGAGGCGCGTGGTCCTCGCTGACGAGGGCGGTACTCGCCGCCTTCGCCAGCTGGCTATCTGACCCGGAACCAGTGGAAGCCGTAGGGCTCGATGTCGAGCTCGTGGCGCTGGTCCCTTACCGGCTCCCGCTCCGAATGGTCGATCAGGCCAAGCAACCGACGGCCCGCATATTCCGACACGTCCAGGCTGACCCGGACGCCCTTGTCGGCGAGGTTGTGGACGGCGAGGATGACGCCGCCTTCGTGCTCGAGTCGATGTCCGAACACCCTGGGATCGCCGGTGTCGACGATGTCGACCTTGCCCCAGCCGAACTCCGGGTTCTCCTTGCGCACCCGGATCGCGCGCTCCATCCAGTTGAGCAGCGAGTCGGGTTCCTTCCGCTGCCGCGCGACGTTGACCGTGCGGTAGTCGAACGGGCCCTTGCTGACCACCGGCGCGATCAGGTCGCGCGGGCGGGCGGCTGAGAAGCCCGCGTTGTCGTCTGCGCTCCATTGCATCGGCGTGCGGACCGCATCGCGCTCCTTGAGCGACAGGTCGTCGCCCATGCCGATCTCCTCGCCATAGTTCACGACCGGCGTGCCGGGCATCGACAGCATCAGTGCGTAGGCCATCTTCAGCCGCTGCGGGTGGCCCTCCAGCATCGGCGCCAGGCGGCGCCGGATGCCGCGGTCATAGAGCTGCATCGACGGCTCGGGGGCGAAGGCGGCGAAGGTGTCCTGGCGCTGGGACTCGGACAGCCTGCCCAGGTCGAGCTCGTCGTGGTTGCGCAGGAACGTCGCCCACTGCGAGTTCTCCGGCATCGGCGGAGGCATGAGCAGCCCCTCGATCAGCGGGGATGCCTGCTGGCGAGCGAGGGCGAGGAAGAGGTGCTGGTTCAGGATGAAGTTGAAGCCCATCTGCAGCTTGTCGTCGCTGAAGTAGTCGAGCATCTCCTCCGGAGCGAGGTTGGCCTCGGCAAGCATGATCGCGTCGCCTCGGCGCCAGGACAGGAAGGAGCGGAAGTCGGCCAGGAACTCGAGTGGGTCGCGCACGTCCTCGCGGTCGACGCCCTTGAGCTCGACCACGAAGGGGGCGGCGTCGATCCGGAAGCCGGACACTCCGAGAGCCAGCCAGAAGCCCATGATCCGCTCGATCTCCTCGCGGACCCGGGGATTTCCGACGTTGAGGTCCGGCTGGTGCGGGTAGAAACGATGCAGGTAGTACTCGCCGGCCTTGCGGTCGTAGCTCCAGATCGTGTCCTGCACGCCGGGAAAGATGACCCCCTCGTGGGCGTCCTCGGGCTTGGTCTTGGACCAGACGTAGTAGTCGCGATACGGCGACCTGGGATCCGAGCGCGCCGCCTGGAACCATGGATGGTCGCGCGAGGTGTGGTTCACCACGAGGTCGACGATCACGCGCAGGCCGCGCTCTCTGGCGAGGTGGATGAACTCGACGAAGTCTCCCAGCGTGCCCAGCGTCGGGTCGACCGAGTAGTAGTCCTTGACGTCGTAGCCGTTGTCGCGGTCCGGCGTCGGGTAGAAGGGCAACAGCCAGACGGCCGTGAAGCCCAGCCCCGAGATGTACGTCAGGCGGTCCTTGAGCCCGTTGAAGTCGCCGACACCGTCGCCATTCGAGTCCTGGAAGCGGTCGACATCAAGGCAATAGACGACCGCGTCCTTGTACCAGAGGTCCCGCACGCCCAGCGCTCCCCGCCGTCAGTCGACGATGGTCTGTGATTGCTCGCGCATGAATTGCTGGACGTAGTACAACCCGCCGCCGGCCTTGCCCGTCGAGCCAGATGCCTTCCAGCCCCCGAAGGGCTGGATGCCCGGCCAGGCGCCGGTCGTAGCGCCGGCTCGCCGGTTCACGTAGACCACGCCAGCGTGAATCGTCTCGAGGAAGCGGTCCACCTCCGAGCGGTCCTCGCTGAAGAACCCGGCCGTGAGCGCGTAGTCGTTGTCGTTGGCGAGTCGCAGGCCCTCGTCGATCGAATCGACCGGCGCAACGGCGACGAAGGGAACGAACAGCTCCTCTCGGAAGAGCCGGTGGCTGACCGGCAGACCGGTGGCCACGGTCGGCCGTACGAAGAACCCGCGATCGAGCGGCGAGTCGGTCAGCTGCTCGCCGCCGATGGCAACTTTGCCCTCGTGGCGCGCCTCGTCCACTGCGCGCTGGTAGCGCTGCACGGCGCGCTGGTTGATGACCGGCCCAAGCCAGGTGGTCCGCTCGAGCGGGTTGCCGATGGTGATCTGCTCGGTCTTCTCGACCAGCAGCCGGATGAAGTCGTCGTGCACCGGCCGCTCGACGTATACGCGGCTGTTGGCCGAGCACTTCTGGCCGCTGAAGCCGAAGGCAGCGCGCATGACTCCCTCCGCCGCCTCTTCCAGGTCAGCCTTGCGGCTGATGATTGACGGGTTCTTGCCGCCCATCTCGACGATGACCGGCTTGGGGTAGCGCTGGGCGAACGTCTTGTAGAGGTTGAAGCCGACCTCGAATGAGCCGGTGAAGACGATGCCGTCGATCTGCTCGTTCTCCTGCAGTTCGGCACCGACCGTCTCGCCCGGCCCGGCGACGAGGTTGAAGACGCCCGGCGGCAGACCCGCGTCGCGCAGCACCTCGTACAGCTTCATGCCCATCAACGGCGCGTCGCTCGACGGCTTGAAGACGACGGTGTTGCCCGCCACCAGCGCCGCGCCGGCCGGTCCGCCGCACAGTGCGAAGGGAAAGTTGAACGGGCTGATCACGGCGAAGACGCCGTGCGGCTTGAGCACGGAGCGGGTGTGCACGCTCGAGTCACCGAGGTTGCCCATCGGCACGTCGAAGCCCGAGTGCTCGTCCATCATGTCGCAGTAGTAGCGAATCAGGTCGGCCGTCTCCTCGACGTCGCCCAGCGCCTCGAGCCGGTTCTTGCCGACCTCCATCGACATCAGCGCGGAGTACTCCATCTGGCGTTCGCTGATCAGGTCGGCCGCTCGCCGCAGGAGGGCGACGCGCTCGCGCCACGGGGTGCCGGCCCAACCGGGCGCCGCGGCGCGCGCCGCATCGATGGCGTCGCGAACGTCCTGCCGAGTACCGCGGGCGAAGCGACCCAGCAGCAGCTCCCGATCGATCGGCGAGTGGTCCTCGAACTCGCCTTCACCGCTGCGCGCGTCGCCATTGATGTAGTTGGGGTGGCTCGCGCCGAGCTCGCCGCGTGCCTTCTCCAGGCCGGCATCGAACGCCGTGTGCAGCTCCTCGTTGTCAGCGCGCAGGGTCGCGTAGGTGATCTTGAGTCGCGGACGGGAGACGGTGTCGGTCATGGAGTCGCCTCTTCGTTGTTCGTCGGCCGATCGTTTCGTGAACAAGTCTACGCCCGGGCCGGCAGGTACCATCAGCCGTGCCGTGAGTGAGACATCTTCGAGCAGGGTTCGGCGGCGGCCGGACGTGTTCATCATCGGTGCCGCCAAGTCGGGCACGACGTCGGTCTACGAGTGGCTGAAGGCTCATCCGGATGTGTACATGTCGCCGTCGAAGGAGCCGCGCTACTTCGCGCCTGACCTGTACGGCGGCCACCCGCACGATTTTCGCCATGGCGTCGACGAACAGCGCTACCTCGATCTGTTTGCCGGGGCCACGACCGAGAAGCGGCTTGGCGAGGCTTCGCCGCGGTACATCTACTCGACCGACGCGCCGCGGCTGATCCACGACTTCCAGCCGGAGGCACGGATCATCGCCCTCGTGCGCAACCCGGTCGAGATGATCTACTCGCTGCACAACCAGCGGGTCTCGGAGGGCATCGAGGACATCACCGACTTCGAGGAGGCGCTGGCAGCCGAGGACGACCGCCGGCAGGGCCGGCGCGCCGTGCCACGGATGGTCAACCCCAAGATGGCCCTCTATCGCGACCAGGGTCGATTCGGCGAGCAGCTTGCGCGATGGCTCGAGGTGTTTCCGCGCGACCAGCTGCACGTAATCCTGTTCGACGACCTGGCCAACGAGCCGGCGGAAACGTACCGCAGCGTGCTGGCATTCCTCGACGTGGACGCCGACTTCAGGCCCGCATCCTTCGCGGCCCAGAACCTCAGCTGGACGCCGCGCAGCAGCCGGCTGCGCGCCGTGACCCAGTCACCGCCGGCCAAGTGGGTGGCCTATCGGGCGCTGCCGCGCCTGTTCGGTGAGCGTGGCTCAAGGCGCATCACCCGCACGTTTCGCTACAGTCGGCTCTACCGCAAGCAGAGGCCCCGCGCCCCCCTCAGCCCGGCGCTCCGCCAGCGGCTCGAAGACCACTTCGAGGACGACGTCGTGCGGCTGGGCCAGATCGTGGGGCGTGACCTTCTCAGGCTGTGGTTCGGGCGACGGACGCCGGCCGCCGCGGCAGCCTCGGCGGCCGAGGGTTCGAGCTAGCCGTCCTCGTCCCGCGCCCAAGGGGGCGTGCGGTCGTCCAGCAGGGAGAGGACATGGGCGGCGACCCGTTCGCTGGATCGGCCGTCGCAGGCTCCGACATGCCGTTCGATCAGCGCGTCATAGCCTGCCGTGTCGAATGATCGGTTTCGGATGGCGGCGATGACCTCGTCCGTCGTGGTGACCTGGACGCCGGCCATCTCGGTGCGGTAGTCGACGTACATCCCCGGCTCACGCTCGTAGTCCGCCAGGTCGCCGACCATCAGGATCAGGGGCCTTCGCAGCAGCGCCCACTCGAAGATCGACGATGAGTAGTCGGTGATGAAGATGTCAGCCAGGGCAAGCCAGTCGTTGATCTCGTCGGTGTGGTCGGCGACGACGTCGTAGCCGTCGCGTGGTGTCAGAGTCGGATCCAGGTTGGGGTGTGTCTTGAGCACCAGCGCGTGGTCGGTCGGTAGCGCTGCCCGCAGCTGCGCCGCGTCCAGCCCGGCAGCCGCGTGCTTGCCCCGCCCACGTCCGCGAAAGGTCGGCGCATACAGCACCACCCGACGGCCGGCCAGCTGCGGATGGGTGGCCAGCAGCCGTTGGCGTGCCGCTGCCATCGCCGGCTCGTCGAAGAAGAAGTCCGTGCGCGGCGTGCCCAGCGGGAGCACCTGCTCGGGCGGCGTGCGCAGCGCCCGCGAGTACGGTGCGCGGACGGCCTCAGACGAGACGATGACGTGGTCGTAGAAACGGTGCAGGAAGGTTCGCTCGGGCTCCGCGGGCGGGGTGGCGGTGTCCATGCCGAAGCGCTTGACGGCGCTGGCCGCGTGCCACACCTGGACGACCGTGGTCGTAGGAGGGTGGGGCGCCACGTGGACCGGCAAGTACGCGTTGTCGACCACGAAGACGCGCGAGGTGTGAAGGTAGTAGAGGCCGCGCGTCACGCGCAGCAGGTAGGCGAGCTTCGCGCGCAGCCCGTAGCCGTATGGCTCCGGCAGCAGGACGCAGTCGAGCTCCGGGCGCTGCAGCCGCAGTGCGCGCTGCAGGTAGGCCAGATTGCCCTCGATGCGGGCCACGCGGGGGCTGGCAAGCACGACGCGCGGACGCGGCCGGAAGAAGGGCAGGGGCAGGCGCATGACCAGCGCCAGCAGACGAAGCCAGGCGCTCGAAAGGAGGTACTCGAGCCGGCCCAATCTCAGCCGCGCTTGGACGAGAAGATCTCGGCCTTGACCTGGGTGGTCGAGATGTGCGGTGTGCGCGGCAGGTACAGCACCTCGCACAGCTCGCGCAGGTGGTCGAACTTGCCCGCCCAGTCCTGGCCCATGATGAGCACGTCGGCGTTGAACTGGCGGATGTAATCGGCCTTCTGATCGAGCGACTCCTCGAAGAACACGTAGTCGACGACGCGCAGGCTGCCCACGATGCGCAGTCGCTCGTCCTGCGAGTAGACGGGTGGATCGCCTTTCTTGGCGATGTTCAGCGCGTCGGTTGAGACGCCCACCACCAGGTAGTCGCAGACCTTCTTGGCACGCTCCAGGATGTTGATGTGGCCGACGTGCAGCAGGTCAAAGGTGCCGAAGGTTATGCCGACGCGCATCTTGGCTGGTCCTCGTGTCATCTGTCGGGCAGGCTGGCTTCGATGAGCGGTGGCTCGCCGAGCGCGCGCTCGATCGTCTGGAAGTAGCTCGATTCGACCTGCTGCTCGTGGAGCATGGTCACGAAGCTCGAGACCGAGTGGCGGCCCTCCGCCAGAGCCTTGGGCTGCTGCTCGCCTCGGCCGATGCTGACGCCGTGGGAGTAGTTGCGTGATCGGGGCGAAGAGCAGCTGAGGAAGAAGTCGGCCAGGGCACCGGCGGCGACGATTGTATCGGCCTGGCCGCCCAGCCGGTCGGCGACGCGCCGCAGCTCGACCACGCCGCGGGCGATGAAGGCTGCACGGAAGTTGTCGCCCAGGCCGAGACCGTCGGCCAGCCCGGCACCCAGCGCGATGATGTTCTTGCCCACCCCGGCGATCTCCAGCCCGCGCACATCGTCGGTCAGCTCGAGCCGCAGTTGCGGGCTGCTCAGCCGGGCGATCAGCTCCCGGCCCAGCAACAGGTTGGCGCAGGCGAGGGTCAGGAAGACCGGCCTGCCGCCCAGCATCTCGTCGGCGAAGCTCGCGCCGGACATCACTGCCAGGTGGTCGGAGCCGGTTGCCTGGAAGACCACGTCGCTGGGCAGTGAACCGGTGTCCGGCTCCATCCCCTTGACGCACGAGAGGAAGGCGACACTCGGTCGCACGCCGGCAAATGCCGACCCCAGGACCGAGCGCATGGCGTGGCCCGGCAGCGCGACGATGACGACGTCGAACTCATGCGCGGGGATGGCCGCCGGCAGGTCGAAGACCCGCGTCGGCGGACTGGCATATTGCTTCGGGCTGCGGCTGTAGACGCTGATGGACAGGTCCGAGCGGTGGCTGATCGCGACGTGCAGGGCACGCCCGAAGGATCCGTAGCCCAGGATCAGCACGCGCGACTCGACGCTGGCAGCCATGCGCTGACTCTAGGCGGCCGGCTCGATCAGGCTCGAGCCCGACAGGTCACCGTCGATGACCTCGCTCGGATCGGGCACCGGCTCGGCGGTCGGCCGGCGACGATGCGCGCCGACGAGGAGGGAGACGGGGCGGGTCATCGGCGCGAGGATAGCCGACGACCGGTCGACGTCACCGACCCCGGCACGGTACGGTTAGGCCCGGCCGGGCTGCCGGCGGGTGGTGCAGCCCCTTGGGGCTTGCCGGCGAAGCGGCGGGTGCGCCCTGATCGAAGGATGTGGAGGCAAACGGGTGGTTGACGAAGCAGTGTTTGAAGAGCACGACGGGGAGGCCGCCCGCCAGCATCCGAGCGAGCACGCCGTCGGCAGTCGGGAGCGCCGGCCCGGCGAGCCGGAGGCGGTCTTCGTCGTGGGCATCGGCCGCAGCGGCACGACGATGATGCGCAATCTGCTCGAGACCTCGGACCGGCTGGCAATCGCCCGCGAGAACCACTACATGGGCCACTACTTCAAGCGACGCGGGGCACGCCACTTCTTCCGTCAGGTGGGTGACTTGGCGGACGACGCAGCGGTCCGCCGCATCGTCGAGCTGCTCTACTCGGGCGCCTACGCGCGACACTCACGCTGGCGCAACATCAGCCCCTTCTGGCGCTGGCTCCTGGCAGAGGTGCCGCGCGACGAGGTCGAGCAGCGTCTGCTCGCGGCCGAGCGGACCGAGCGCGGCATCTTCACCGCCTTCCTGCGCATCTACGCGGACCGCCTGGACCGGCCGATCATGGGCGAGAAGACACCCACCCACTACGACCACGTGGATGAGCTGCTGGAGTGGTATCCCGACGGTCGAGTGATCCACATCCTGCGTGACCCGCGCGGCGTGTACGTGTCTGACCGGCACCGGCGCAAGACCCAGGGGCGGCCACCGTACTCCTGGCTTGCTCGGATCCCGCTGCTGCTCGAGGGCTGGGTGCTGCTGATCACCGTCTTCTCATGGCGCAGGGCGATGAACCGTCACGTTGGCTACGCACGGCGTCACCCCGGTCGCTACACGATGATTCGCTTCGAAGACGTGCTCAAGAGCCCCGAGCAGGCCCTGCCCCGCCTGTCCGAGTTCCTCGGCGTCGAGATCCCGCTCCAGACGGAGCGCGTCCGCGTTCCGCTCGAGCACGGCATGCGCTCGACCGAGGAAGGCCTAGACCCTACTGCTGCCGATCGCTGGCGCGAGCGGATCCGCCCACTTGCCAAACGCCTGCTGGAGCTTGCCCTTCGCGGCCCCATGCGCCGTTACGGCTACACGGACTGATGCCGCAGCCGCCGCGGTCAGCCGACTGCCAGACGGAATCGAAAGCGCCGGCCCTTGCGAGCCGGCGCTTCAACCCTGATACGGTCGCGGATCAGCTGGCCTGCACCTGCCGGAAGCAGTCCGAGCAGTAGACCGGCCGGTCCATCCGCGGCTTGAACGGCACCTGTGCCGCATTGCCGCACTTGGAGCAGATGACGGCAAAGTACTCGCGCGTCGGGCGGGAGTCGCCGCGCTCATAGCCGCGCGGCCCGCCGATCTCGCGTACGTCATAGCCACTGCCGCTGTCGCGCATGGCCCGTCGTGACGCACGGCAGCCCGGGCAGCGCTTTGGATCTGATGCGAACCCCTTCTCTGAGTAGAAGGCCTGGTCTGCCGCGGAGTGGATGAAGTCCACGCCACAGTCAGCGCAGGTCAGGGTTCGATCGACATGAGACACCGAAAAGGACCTCCCCTGGACAACCTATGCCTGTCACCGTGTGCGCCTGTGCCAGTGCTGGTAACGAGGGGCGTCTCGAAAGAGCCGGGCGCCGCGCGATCCAGGTGCTCTGACAAGGTCCCTGACTGGGGCGCACCGGTTACCTGCAAAGGGTAACACCTATCCCGTCCGTGACCGTTGAGCCGGCTAGCACATCCTTCCCATGTCAGGGGCCGCCCGGTGGTGTAAGAATTGGCGGGAACGTCGCTTTGGGAGGGATCCAGGGGCCTCATGCCGCGCTTTCTGCACATGGCCGACGTGCATCTCGGCGCGCGCTATCGCGACCTCGGTCCGGCGGCGGCCGCCCAGCGCGAGCGGCAGTTCGCCGCCTTCGAGCGCGCGGTGGACCTGGCCGTCAAGGAGAAGGTCGACCTGGTGCTCATCGGTGGCGACCTGTTCGATTCCAACAGCCAGCCGCGTCGGTCGGTCGAGGCTGTTGCCGGCCAGCTCAACAAGCTGGTCAGGCGGCGCATTCCGGTGGTGATCATCCCGGGCACCCATGACTGCTATGACGAGAGCTCGATCTACCGCGCCTTCGACGTGGCCGGGCTGGCCGGGGCAGACGAAGGCTCCGATGCGGTCGTCGTGCTGACAGACGAGCGCGCCTCGGTGTCCTACCCGGCGCTCGACCTCACCGTTCACGGGCGCGTGTATCGGACCAAGCGTGCGCCCCGCAGCCCGCTGGCCGGCTTCAAGGCGACCGAGACCGGCGCCGGCGGCCGCTGGCACGTCGGCCTGCTCCATGGCTCGCTGATGCTTCCGGGCAAGGTCGAAACGGACGACGTCATCTTTACCGAGGCCGAGGTTGCCGCTTCCGGTCTGGACTATCTCGCCCTCGGCCACTGGCACTCGCACCTGACCGGTCGGGCCGGGGCGACCACGTGGGCGTATTCGGGAGCTCCGGAGCCGGTCGCCCTGGACCAGGACCGCGCTGGCTCAGTGCTCCTGGTGGAGATGGCCGAGGGTCGGTCGCCGCGTTTGGAGCAGGTCCAGGTCGGCCGGACGTCTGTCCGGCGCGAGCTGATCGATGCCGGCACGGTTGGCTCGCAGGAGGCCCTGGTCAGCCATCTCGCCAAGCTCGCCGACCCCGACCTGTTCCTCGACGCCCGTCTGACCGGCGTCAAGCCGGACACCCTCGACATCGTGCCCGACGAGGTCGAGCGCAGGCTGGACGGCAGGTTCCTGCGCTTCAGGCTCGTGGACGAGTCGGTGGCTGCGCTGCCCGAGGGCGAGCCGGCGCCCGCAGACACGATCCCGGGAGCCTTCACGCGAGATCTCCAGCAGCGCATCGCTGAGCGGGAGACCGCCGGCGATGCGGAAAAGGCGGCCGAGCTGCGCGAGGCTCTGCGCTACGGCCGGCTGCTGCTGGATGACCCACGTCGGGTGGAGCTGGTCTGACCATGCGCATCACTCGCCTGCAGCTGTCGGACGTCAAGCGTCACGAGGACCTCGTCCTCGATCTGGCGCCTGGGCTGACGATCATTCGGGGGCCCAACGAGGCCGGCAAGTCCACCATCCAGCGAGCAATCGAGATCGCCCTTTTCCGCAAGGCCACCTCCGAGGCCAGCGAGCTCGGCGGGATCAAGCGCTGGGGTGCCGACTCAGAGCCGACGGTGGTCGTCGACTTCGAGGACGAGACCGGCGCCGGTCGCCTGGCCAAGACGTTCGCCGGATCCAAGGGCACGGTCGAGCTGACGACCGATGCAGGTGTGGAGCGCGACCCTGCCGCCGTCGAGCGGGCCATTGCCGGCCTGACCGGCCTGCCGACCGAGAAGTTCTTCCAGGCCACCGCCAGCGTCAACCACCACGAGCTGGCCGACCTGAGCAAGGACGAGAACACGCTGCGCGATCGGCTGCAGCAGTCGATGACGGGGGCGACCCGTGGCACCCGCGAGGCGCGCAAGAAGCTGGAGGACGCCATCAGGCGCTACCGCGCGGAAGGCGCCAAGAACCCGGGCCACCTCAAGGTCGCCCGAGCCGAGGTAGAACGGCTCGAGATCGAGGTGGCCAGTGGCGAGCAGGCGCTGAGCGTGCTGGAGCATGAACGCCGGGCGCTCGCTGAGGCCCGTGACCGCCGGCAGGCAATCGAAGCTGAGCTGGAGCGATACCAGGAGGGGCTCAAGGCGGCCGAGCGGGCAGTCGCGCTGCAGGCGCGCGGAGCGGCCGCGCAGCAGCGCTACGAGACCTATCGCCGGGCGGCCGACATCGAGACGGAGGTCAGCCGGCTGGATGCCAACCATCCGTCGCCGGTGCCGCTGCCCACGCTGCGTGGGATCGTCGATCGGATCCGCAGTCACGAGTACCGGTTGTCTGAGATCCGCGCCGAGCTTGCCGCCGAGCCGGAGGTCAGCTTCGTGGCCCTGCCCGAGCCTCCGTGGCGCCTGCGCGCAGCAGTCGGCGCCCTGCTGGCGCTGCTGGCCGTCATCTCCCTGGTCGGTGGCGTTGTCCTTGACCAGCTGCTCATCGGTGGGCTTCAGGCGATGGTGCTGGGCGTGGCGGCGCTGCTCGTCGGGTTCAGCGCGCTGCGCATGCGTCGTCGGCTGGCCGATGTCCAGGCCGAGAACGAGCTGCGCGAGAGCGAGATCAACCGTCGGTTGCGCGGCCGCTCGGAGCTGTTCGACGATCTCCGCGAGACGGAGCGGCAGCGCGACGAGGCGCTGGCCGAGCTGGCTCTCGACGACCTAGCCGCCGCGGACCAGCTGCTGGCCGACGAGACGGAGCTGGTCGGACAGATCGATACGCTGCGGGCCGAGTACCGCGGGCTGCTGGGAGAGCGCCAACCTGAGCAGAGCGTCAGCGAGCTGCGGGATCGGGCCGCGGCCGAGGCTGACCAGTGCCGCCACGCCCTGGCCGGCATGGGCGAGATCGGGGCGCAGCCGGAGAAGAGCCTTGCCAGCTACCGGGCCACGGTCGAGCGGCTGACGACCGAGCGGGAGCAGGCGGTGGCCACAGAGCTGCAGGCCGATGCCCGTCTGCAGGCCAACAAGGTCGACGCCGAGCAGGTTGCCGCCAAGGTCGAGGCGCTCGAGCAGGCACGCGACAGGCTCGGTCACGCCGAGCGTCGCCTGCGCATCTACGAGCTGACGCTTGCGGCGTTGCAGGGCGCCGAGACAGCGACGATGAAAAAGGCGGCCCGCTATCTGGAGCAGAGCATGGGCCGCGACATCGGCCGGATCACCGGCGGGCGCTACCGGCGCTTGCGCGTCGACGAGAACAGCCTGTCGTTCAGCGTGCACTCGGCGGAACGTGGCGAGTGGGTCGATGCCAAGGACCTCTCGCGCGGCACGCGCGACCAGCTGTACCTCTGCGCACGGCTGGGCATTGTTCGGCAGATCACCCATCCGGCGACGCCGCCGCTGGTCTTCGACGACCCGTTCGTGACCTTCGACGACGAGCGCGCCCGGCGCGCTGTGGAGATGCTGCGCGACGCGGCCGCCGACCTGCAGGTCATCTACCTGACCTGCTCCGACCGCTACGACGAGCTCGCCGACAAGGTCATCACGCTCGATGGCCCCAGCGCTCGCGATGACGGCGAGGACGAGCCGGCCGCCGTCGAGTCCCGGCCCGCGGCCGGGGTCGGCCTGGCCACCCCCGCCTGACCACCCTGCTCCCGCTCGGCCCGCTCTTCGGGCTCACCAGCGCGCTCACCTGGGGCGTGGGCGACTTCAGCGGCGGCCTCGCGACGCGCCGCTCGAGCGTCGCCCTGACGATCCTCGGCACGCAGGCGATAGGCCTGCTCGCCGTGCTGGCCGTGCTGGCCGTGACCGGCACCAGCCCGCCACCGATCGGCGCCCTCGCCTGGGCAGCGGCGGCAGGCCTCGCCGGCACCGCCGGGCTTGGCGCGTACTTCGTCGCCCTCGCCCGCGGCACTATGGGCCTCGTTGCTCCGTTGGCGGCGTTGATCGGTGCGGGTCTGCCGGCCATGGTCGGCCTGCTCACCGGGGAACAGCTGGGCCTGGTGCGGGCCGGCGGCCTGCTGCTCGGGCTGTTGGCGGTGGTGCTCATCTCGCTACCCGCCCGGCATCGCACCGACGAGGAGGAGCGACGGTTTCGCCGGGATCTGGCCGACCTGCCGCTGGTCGTACTGTCGGGCATCGGCTTCGCCGGCTTCTACCTGCTCATCGACCGCGCACGCCTGGAAGGCGCCGACATCTGGTGGTCGCTGGCCGGCGTCCGCGTGGCCGGATTGTCCACCGTGGTGCTGGTGCTCGGCATTCTCGTGCTGTTGGCGGCCGTGGGCAGCCGCCGAGAGCGCCTGCGCGACCTGCTCGGCGCCAGGGCCATCGCCCGATCCCGACGGCCGTGGCTGGTACTGGGTCCGTTGCTGCTCCTGTCGGGGCTGGGCGACCTGGGCGGCAACGGCTTCTTCATCATGGCCGTCGAGCTGGAGCTGCTGTCGGTCTCAGTCGTGCTGTCTTCGCTCTACCCGGTGGTGACCACGATCGCGGCGGCGGTATTGCTGGGCGAGCGGCTGAGCCCGCTACAGCTGATCGGCGTGGTCCTCGCGCTGCTCGCGGTCGCCCTGATCGCAGGCGGCTGATGCCTCCGGCTCAGGTATCGGCGCCCGTGCTGGCGGCCATCCGACGCACCTCCCAGCCGCCATCGTCGGTTGGACGGATCTCGTAGCGCGGCTGGTCGAAGGTCGTTGGGCCGCTCTTCTTGTGACCGGTCGTGAGCTCGTAGCGTGAGCCGTGCCAGGGACACTCGATGCAGCCGTCCACGATGCGTCCTTCAGACAGAGGGCCGCCGGCGTGGGCACAGGTGTCGTGGAGGGCGTGGATCGTCGCTCCCTGGCGGAACAGGAGGATGCCCTGCTGGCCGGCCCTGGCTCGTGTCGGGACGCCCTCCGGGATCTCCGCGATGTCGAGTCGCTGCCAGCGGGGCGTGCCACCGAACCGCCAGGCGTGGCGGTTGACCATGTTGCCCAGCGCGTATACCACTTCGCCGCCGACCCACGCGCCGAAAAGGAGGATCAGCCAGCCGCCGAGGCCCAACAGGAAGGGGACCGTTCGGTCGGCGGCCGGGTCAAGCACTCGCAGCAGCAGGGAGCTGGCCAGCAGGACCAGGGCCAGGGTCATCGCCGACGAGTGCACGGTCGCGACCGTGCGTGCCCGATCATCTGTGTCCGCGTAATCGGCCAAGCCGGCGATGGCAGCGAAGACCATGCCGGCCACGCCGACGGCCAGCGCCACGTCGGCCGCCTGGCGCGGGTCGATGATGTCGAAGAGGATGGCCAGGGTGATCGCGCCCACCGGCACGTCGGTGACGGCCGCATGCAGCGAGTGACCCAGCCACTTGCCGTTGAGAAAGTCCTTGACAGGCCCGAGGGGCCTGTAGATTGCCCGGACCGCGCCCTGCACCCGCTTGCCGAGGGGGCGTGCCCAAACGGTCTGCAGGTCAACGAACGCCAACAGCAGGCGACCGATCATCACGCTCCTCCGCAGCTTGGGCCGCCGAGCCTACGCCGGAGTCGCCGCGCTCCGGCTATACGGCGCCCCTCGCCGGTCGGCAGCGACGTATCAGTTGGCGGCTGCTGGATGGCGGCTCGGGCTTCGGCTCGCGGCTCGCCTGCCGTGCCCGGCGGCCGACGCAAGGGTCGCCAGTCGCGATAACGTGCCGCTGATGGCCGACCCGTCCACTCCCACGCCGACGCCATCGTTCGGCGCCGCCCTCCGCGCGTGGGCCTATGTCGGCCTGAACAGCTTTGGCGGCCCGGCCGGCCAGATCGGCGTGATGCACCGTGAGATCGTCGAGCGCCGGGGCTGGGTCAGCGAGCAGGCCTTCCTGCAGGGCCTGAACTACTCGATGCTGCTGCCCGGGCCCGAAGCGCAGCAGCTGGCGACCTACCTCGGCTGGCGGCTGCATGGTCTGCGCGGCAGCGTGGCGGCAGGGGCCCTCTTCATCCTGCCCGGTGTCGTGGCGATCATGGCCCTGAGCGTGCTCTACGCGCTGTACGAGTCGACCGCCCCGGTGCAGGCCCTCTTCTACGGCATCAAGCCGGCCGTGGTGGCGGTTGTCCTCGTCGCGGTCTGGCGGCTGGCGAGGCGCGTGATCAGCGGCCGGGCCGCCGGAGCCATCGCCATCGGTGCCTTCGTGGCGATCTTCTTCCTCGACGTGCCCTTCCCGCTGATCGTCATCGGCGCCGCCCTGGCGGGCTGGGGGGCGCGGCTTGGCGGATCAACGCGTGAGGCGTCCGGCCGGCCGGACTCGAGCGCGCCACCGGCACGGCGCGCGCTGACGACGCTGGCTGTCGCGACGGCGGTCTGGCTCGCTCCGACGCTGGCGGTGTTGCTGCTGGTCGGTCCGCACAGCGTGCTCGGCCAGCTGCTCATCTTCTTCTCCGTCGCAGCATTGGTCACCTTCGGAGGGGCGTATGCGGTGCTGGCGTACGTCGCCCAGCAGGCAGTGACCGGCTACGGCTGGCTGTCAGCCGAGCAGATGGTCGATGGGCTGGGCATGGCCGAGTCGACGCCGGGGCCGCTGATCATGGTCGTGCAGTTCGTCGCCTTCATGGCCGCCTTCGGCGCGGCTCCGCCGCTCGATCCCCTTGCCGCCGGCGTGCTCGGAGCGCTGCTCGTGACCTGGGTGACCTTCGTGCCGTCCTTCGGCTTCATCGTCGCCGGCGCGCCATATGTCGAGTACCTGCAGGGTCGACCCCGCCTTGAGGCTGCGCTGGCCGGGGTGACCGCGGCGGTCGTTGGTGTGATCCTGAACCTGGGCCTGTGGTTCGGCCTCCAGACCGTCTTCGCCGAGACGTACGAGCTGCGCCTCGGGCCGCTGCGGCTGCACACCATCGAGCCGGCATCGCTCGACGTCGTTGCACTGGTGCTGGTGGGCCTGGGGCTGGTGCTGCTGCTGCGCCTGCGCTGGCCGCTGCTGCTGACGCTCGCTTTCAGTGCCTCGGTCGGCTTCGTCTGGCACCTGCTGGCCGGCGCGATCGCCGGCTGACCGCTCAGCCCTCCAGCCGCGCGGCCGCCTGGCGGTCGAGGAACCAGACCGCGTTCGGGCGCGCGGCCAGCCGGGCAGGCGCGTCGACCGGGTCCTCGTCCGATGCAAGGGCGCGCCTGACCGCCTCGGCCTTCTTGTCACCGGCGACGATCACGATCACTCGACCGGCCGCCTCCACCAGGCGCGGGTTCAGCGTCACCCGTGGCAGATGCGGCCCGATGTGCTCGGGGGCGGGGATGGCCAGCACCAGCGGCGCGTTCGCATCCAGTGCAGCGCTGCCGGGGAAGGCCGACATGATGTGGGCGTCCGGTCCCACGCCGAGCAGGATGACGTCGAAGCGGGGCAGGCCCCCACGATCGGCCGGCACCAGCCGACGGATCTCCTCGACGTAGCGCTCGGCGACGAGGTGGATGGCCTCGCTCTCGCTCAGCGCCTCATCGATCTGGAATGGGTGGATGTTCTCAGTCCGGATGGGAAGCCCGGGCACGTCGCCCGCGTTGACGTCGGCCGTCTGGCCGCCCGTGCCGGATGTCCCCCACCGTTCGCTGATCGCGAGCAGGATCGCGTAGGACATGCCGATGTTCGACTCGGGATGGTCGACTGGCACGAAGCGCTCGTCGCCCCACCACAGGTGCACGCGCGACCAATCGACCGCTTCGCGGCCGCTGTGGGCCAGCTCCTCGTAGAGCGAGACCGCCGCGCTACCGCCGGTCAGCGCCAGGTGCGCCTCGCCGCGCTCGGCGATCGCCGCCGAGAGCTCGTCCGTCAGCCGTTGGGCGGCAGCCTGCGACACGGCCGCCTGGTCCTCGAGGACGATGACCTCCGCCTGGGCTGAGTGCCGGCTGGTGTCCTTCATCTGGGTCCTCCTGTCATCCGCCGCGCAGGCGGGCTGCCCGGACTAGCGAGCGCTCGAAGAGCCGGTCGAGCCCGGGCTGCTCAAGCGCCTCAGCGATGAACGGAGCCTCGTCGAATTGCTCGAGCCGACCGGCCCGGCGGGCGACCGGCGCACCGTTCCAGTCCGCGGTTGCCAGCAGATGGTCACGTTGGCGCGTCACCCGCGCGCGCAGCGCTGTGCGCGCCCGTGACGCTTCGATGTCGATGCCCAACAGGGAGCCCGGGGCGTGGCTGGCGGCATCCACCGGCGGCCGCACGGGGCGCAGCTCGAGGCGGATCTCGCGGCGCCCGCGGCGAAGCAGGCCGCGAAACGAATCGTCCTCGCCGCGTTCGATCGGCTGGATGATCTCCCAGCCCAGCTGGCCGGCAAGCCAGCCGCCGATATAGAGCGCGCGGGCCAGGTGGATGGCCGCGCCCGGTCGCGCAAAGTCCACCCGTACGCTCCGGATGTGCTCGGCTTCGCGGGTCAGCAGCGGGTGGTCGAAAAGTCCCGCCAGCAGCTCCCGCCAGAGGTTGAGGCGCAGCCAGCCGATATCACACACGACCACCCCCTCGGCGATCACGGCAGCCAGCCCGGCCAGCCTGTGCCGGCCATCCTCGGCGAAGGTGCCCGTGTCGACGAGGAGCCGGTCGGCGAGGCCGGCAATCTCGCGGAACTGGCGCGTACCGAAGGTCGGGTCATCCGGCCACCAGAGGACGACCGGCAGGTCGTGGATGAGCAGCGGCGCGACGACGCGAGACAGGTGCTGTGACAGCTCGCCGCCGACCTTGACCAGGATCTGCTCGGTGCAGACCTCGGCGTCGCTGCGCTCGGCGATGCGGCACTCGGCGTAGATGTGGGCGTCCATTGAGGCCGGGCCGTCGAAGTCGCCCGGCGAGAGGACGATCGCGCGCGATGGATGCCGCCGATGCAGCGCGTTGATCGCTGCCATCGCCCGCTCCGACGTCTCGGGCCGGGGCGCGATCACCACCAACGTCAACACGCTCGTGCGCATGCGCACGCGAACGGAGCGAGCCTGGTCGAGGTGGCCGCCCAGCCGCGGGTCGGCCAGCGCACGCTGGCGCTCGATCTCGGTCAGCGCCGAGTGCTCGGCCTCGACCGCCGCGCTCGACCAGATCTGGGCGAGCTTATCGACGCACTCGGGGACGCTTGTTGCCCGGACGTGCCAGCTGCTGTTGGCGCCCAGAGCCTCACGGCCCAGGTCTCCCGTCGGCGGGCGGCCAGCCTCGTTGACGACGGGGCTCACAGTCTTCTCCATCGGCGGCCGTCACTCTCGATCAGCCGATCGGCGTTGTCCGGACCCCATGACCCCGCCTCGTAGAAGCACAGGTCGGCGTCCTGGTCGGCTTCGGCCTCGCCACGCTCGTCCCAGCCGCGCCAGACGTCGATCAGCGGGCTGACGATCGCCCAGGCCGCCTCGACCTCGTCGGCGCGGGTGAACAGCGACGCGTCGCCGAGCATGGCGTCGAGCAGCAGCGTCTCGTAGGCCTCCGGCGCGTCGCGCGCGAACGAGGTGCCGTAGGTGAAGTCCATGTTCACGCTGCGCACGTCGAGGCCCAGCTGAGGCACCTTGGCCGTGATACGCAGCAGGATCCCCTCGTCGGGCTGAATGCGCATGGCCAGCAGGTTGGGCTCGGGTGGAGCGGTGGAGGAGCCGAACAGGCTCAGCGGTGGCAGCTTGAACTGGATCGCCACCTCCGTCGCGCGGCGCGGCAGTCGCTTGCCGGTGCGCAGGTAGAACGGCACGTCGGCCCAGCGCCAGTTGTGCACCTCGAGCTTCAGCGCCACGAAGGTCTCGACCTTCGAATCGGGGGCGACGTCGTCCTCCTCGCGGTAGCCGGGCACCTTCTCGTCTCCCACCCAGCCCTCTTCGTACTGGGCCCGGACGACCTGCGCCCTGACGCGCTGCTCGGTCCAGTGCGGGTCAATGGCGCGCAGCACGCGCACCTTCTCGTCGCGCAGGGCATCGGCATCGAAGGCAATCGGTGGCTCCATCGCGACCAGCGTCAGGACCTGCAGCAGGTGGTTCTGCAGGATGTCGCGCGCGGCGCCGGCCTCTTCGTAGAAGTTGCCTCGGCCCTCGACGCCGAGGTCTTCGGCGACGGTTATCTGCACGTGGTCGACGTAGCGACGGTTCCAGAGCGGCTCGAAGATGCCGTTGGCAAAGCGAAAGACGAGCAGGTTGCGGACCGTCTCCTTGCCCAGGTAATGGTCGATCCGGTAAACCTGCGATTCGTCGAAGACCTTGATCAGCGCGTCGTTCAGCTCGCCCGCTGAGGCCACGTCGTGGCCGAAGGGCTTCTCCACGACGATGCGCGACCAGCCCTCGCGCCTGCCCTCCCGGTCGAGGCCGACACGGCCCAGGTTCTGGACGATCTCGATGTAGGCCGACGGCGGCGTGGCCAGGTAGATCATCCGGTTGCCGCCCGTGCCGCGGGCAGCGTCTATCTGCTCCAGTCGAGTGGCGAGATCGCGATAGGCCTGGCGATCGCCGAACTGGCCTGGCTGGTAAAAGATGCCGGCGGCGAAGTCATCCCACAGCGCGTCCTCGACGGGTGCCCGTGAATGCTGCTCGACGGCCTCGCGCATGCTGGCCCGGAATTCGTCGTCGCTCAGCGGCCGCCGAGCAAACCCGACCACGCTGGTCTCGGGCGGCAGGAGCCCCGCCCGGCGCAGGTTATAGACGGCGGGCAGGATCTTGCGCGAGGTGAGGTCGCCGGTCGCGCCGAAGATGACGATGGTGCAGGGATCGGGCACGCGCTCGAGGCGGAGGCCCTCGCGAAGCGGGTTGACCTGCGCCTCCGCCGGTCGGTAGACGTGCATCGTCTGGGAGACCCGCCCGTCGGCCGGCCGGCCGTCGATGCCGCTGCGCGGTCGGGCGCGACGCCCGACGCCCGTGCTCATGGTCAGTCGGTCCTTACCGCGTGCCCGCCGAACTGCTGGCGCAGCGCGGCCAGCACGCGTGCCCCGTAGCTCTCCGGCTGGCGGCTGCGGAAGCGCGTCATCAGCGAGAGCGTGATGATGGTCGCCGGCACATCGAGGTCGATCGCCTCCTGAACGGTCCAGCGGCCCTCGCCCGAGTCCTCGACGAAGCCGCGGATCTGGCCCAGCTCCTCGCCGTGCTGCTCAAAGGCCAGGCCGAGCAGCTCGAGCAGCCACGACCTGATGACGGTGCCGTTCATCCAGGCCTTGGCCACGGCGGCCAGGTCGAGCGGATACTCCGACGCGTGCAGGATCTCGAACCCTTCGGCATAGGCCTGCATCAGGCCGTACTCGATGCCGTTGTGGACCATCTTCACGTAGTGGCCGGCGCCCGGGGGACCGGCATGGATGTAGCCACCTTCTGGGGCCAGGGCGCGGAAGATCGGCTCGAGCGGCTCTACGTCCTCGCGCTCGCCGCCGACCATCGTGCCGTACCCGTTCTGCAGGCCCCAGACGCCGCCGCTGATGCCGGCATCGACGAAGCGGACACCTCGCTCCTTCATCCGCGCATGGCGGCGCTTGCTGTCGTGGAAGTTGGCATTGCCGCCGTCGATGATCGTGTCGCCCGGCTCGAGCACGGCGGCGAACTCGTCAAGGCTGTCCTCCGTCGCCTTGCCGGCCGGAACCATCAGCCAGACCACCCGCGGCGGCGAAAGTTTGGCCGCGACGTCAGCCGGCGTCTCGGCGCCTTCCACGCCCTCTTCTCGGACGAGCTCTTCGGTCTTCTCGTAGGTGCGGTTGTAAACCACCACCCGGTGGCCGGCCCGGTGCAGCCGTCGAGCCATGTTCGCGCCCATCCGGCCGAGTCCGACGATCGCCAGGTCCACGTGCTCCTCCTAGGAAAGTGCGTCCATCAGGGATTCATGCAGTGCCTCAAGCCCGCGCTCCGGCTCAGGCCCGAGGTGGACTCGGGCGACCGGCAGGCCATGTGCCTCGAGTGCCTGGAAGTCGCCCAGCGCCTGGGCGTCGATCAGCGTGCCGAAGGTCTCACTGCGGCCCGGGATCTCCAGGTCGTCAGGGTGATCGGCGGTCAGCTGGATGAAGCAGCCGCTCGGCGGACCGCCTTTGTGGAGCTGGCCGGTCGAGTGCAGGAAGCGTGGCCCATAGCCGACTGTGACCGCTCGACCGGTGGCGTCACGCAGCAGCCGCTGCAGCTCGCGCAGGCTCGCCTCGCGCTCAACCGTATGGGCGAAGTACGCCTGTACCGACAGGTAGCCGTCGGGCCGCAACCGGCCGAGGTGGCGCTGCAGCCCGCCCGCCAGGCTCAGCCCTGCGCGGGCTTCGCCCTGGAGCCCGGCGTCACCGACCAGGGCAAGCGGACCCTCGGCGACGAGCACGTCCGTCTCGGCCCGCTGGCCCGTCCGCCCGATCTCATCGAGCACCCGGGTCGTGTTGTTCTTGGACTCGGTCACGTTCGGCTCGTCGAACGGGTTGACGCCGAGCACTGCGCCGGCGAAGGAGGTCGCGAACATCCAGCGGACGAACTCGCCGCCGAGGCCCTCCCCCTCGGCCAGCGACAGGTCGATCACCGGCTGGCCGGCCTGGGCCAGCCGATCGAGCGCCTCTCCGCTTTGGGCCAGCCACTCGCCGTCGCTGCGGCCGGCGATGCGCACGAAGACGCGGTCCTCGCCGTAGGCGCTCGGCGCGGCCAGCGCCTCGCCGTCCACCGGCACGATGCCGCGGCCCTGCTTGCCGGTGCTCTCGGCGACCAGCTGCTCGGCCCATGCGCCGAAGGCCTGAAGCGCGGGCTCGATGACTAAGGTCAGCTTGTCGCGACCCGCCGCGGCAAGCGCCCCAAGCGTGACGCCGAGCCACAGCCCTGGGTTGCGCTCCTCCGGCTCGCGACAGCGCTCGGTCATCAACACCGCATCGTCGAGCAAGCCGCCCATGTCCACGCCCAGCAACGCGGCCGGGACCAGCCCGACATAGGTCAGTGCGCTGTACCGCCCGCCCACATCCTCGGGATTCAGGAAGACGTGGCGAAAGAGGTCGGTATGCGGGATCGCATCGAGACTCCGGCCCGGATCGGTGATGGCGACGAAGTGCTGGCCAACGGAGCTGGCCGGGATATCGGCGTGCAGCCCGTCCTGCACTCGCCAGAAGTGCGCCAGGAAGGCCAGCGTCTCGGTCGTCGTGCCCGACTTGCTGGCAATCAGGTACAGCGTGCGGGCAGGGTCCCGGGCGGACTGTACGGCGCGCACCCGTTCGGGATCGGTCGAATCGAGGATGTCGAGCCGCAGGCCGGCTTCCGCTATCGGCAGCGACCGTGCCAGGACCTCCGGCGCCAGGGAGCTGCCGCCCATGCCGGCCACCACTGCCGAGTCGAAGCCCTCCCTCCGCACGCCCTCGGCGAAGGCTTCGAGGGCGGGCAGGCGATCGCGGAATTCGCGTGGCGCGTCGAGCCAGCCCAGCCGGTTGCCGATGCTGCGGGCGACCTCCGTGTCCTCCGTCCATAGGGTCGCATCGCGCTGCCACAGGCGAGCCACCCAGCGCTGTTCGACGGCTCGCCGCAGTGCGGTGTCAACCACCGTCTGCGCAGCGTGGGGCAGGCGCAGCGATGCTCGGCCGATCGTCTCCGTCAAGGGCTCTCCTTCGGCTCACCGACAGGGCCATTGTGCCGCCGGTCGGGCTGAGTCTCTGGCCTGCCGGGGCACAGGCAGAGGTGTGGGCGTCCGGCCCGTCTGGCGCCTGCCTATCATAAGTCCGCCCGTGGACCCCGCCCGATGACCTCAAGGCCGCCCGCCGGCGGACGCCGAAGCCGACGTCCGCGGCTGCTGACGCTCGGTGACCTGGTGCTCGACATCGTTGCCCGGACGCAGGAAGGGGTGGCCGCCGGGACAGACGTGGCCGGCACGATCGAGCTGCGCGCCGGTGGCTCGGCGGCGAACACCGCGCGCGCCTTCGTGGCGCTGGGCGGTGAGGCGGCCTTTGTCGGGGCCATCGGGCCGGACGGCATCGGCCGCCGGCTGGTACGCGCGCTGCGCGCCGACGGTGTGCGGGTCCACCCTGCTTCGGCGCGCCAGCCGACGGCGAGGCTGGCAGCGCTGGTCGATCCGCGCGGGGAGCGCTCGTTCGTCACCCAGCGTGGGGCTGCCGATATGCTCCGCCCGCGCGACCTGCCGACCTCCGCGGTTGCCCGAGCTGACGCGCTCCACCTCCCCGGATACTCGCTGATCAACGAGCCGCTACGGCTCACGGCGGTGCGCGCCGCCGAGCACGCTCACCGGGCCGGTCGGCTGGTCTCGGTTGACCTGGCATCCCATCGCCCGCTGCTGGCCCGAGGCCGCTCCGCAGCTCGGCAGATGCTAAGCGAGGTCCGGCCGCACGTCGTGTTCGCCAACGTCGACGAGGCCCGAGCGCTGACCGGCGCGCAGCCTCGCCGCCTGCTCGAGCTTGGTCCGATAGCGGTCATCAAAGAAGGCGCGGCCGGCTGCCGGGTGCTGTGGCTGGCCGAGACGGGCGGGGCGGTCCGGGACGCCGCCGCGGGCGGCATCCTGGAGGTGGCCGTCGCCACCGCCCCGATCCGGGCCAGCGACACGACCGGCGCCGGTGACGCGTTCGACGCCGGCTTCCTGCACTCGCTTGTCGAGCAGCTGCTGGCCGGGTCCGGCACGGCCTCGGTGCGCGCCGATCCGCACGATCCCACCGCGCCGCTGCGTCGGGCAGCCGTCCTCCGTCGCGCGGCCATGGTCGGTCACCGTGCGGCGGCGCAGGTTCTGTCGCGTCCGAGGAAGGAACTGGCCCTGTGAGCTCGTCGGTGGGCGGCGTGCTGGAGGTGGCGGCCGGCATTGAGGCGGCACTGGCTGCCGGCCGGCCGGTGGTGGCGCTGGAGTCAACGCTGATCACCCATGGTCTGGCCTGGCCGCGCAACCTCGAGGCGGCGCGCCGTTCGGAGGACGCAGTGGCCGAGGGTGGCTCGCTTCCGGCAACCGTGGCCGTTCACGGCGGGCGACTGATGGTTGGGCTGACACCGGCCCAGCTCGAGGCAGTGGCGCAGGATCGTTCGCCGCTGAAGGCCTCTCGCGCAACGCTCGCCGTCGCCCTCGCCGGAGGCGGATGGGCGGGCACGACGGTCTCGGCCACGATGATCGCCGCTCGGCAGGCAGGTATCAGCGTCTTCGCCACCGGTGGCATCGGCGGCGTGCACCGGGGCGGCGAGCGAACGTTCGACATCTCGGCCGACCTGGACGAGCTTGCCCGGACCCCGCTGGTGGTCACCTGCTCGGGACCGAAGTCGATCCTCGATGTCGGGCTCACCCTCGAGTACCTCGAGACACGCGGCGTCCCCGTCGTGGGCTGGCAGACCGACGAGCTGGCCGGCTTTTTCAGCCGCTCATCGGGTCATCGGCTGGTCGGCTCGGTGGCTGACGCAGACGAGGTTGCCCGGCTTGCTCGCGCGCAATGGGCGCTGGGCCTGGAGGCGGCGATCGTGGTGGCCGTGCCGGTCCCCGCCGACGCCGCTCTGGCCAGGGAGGAGGCCGATGACGCCATCGCCCGCGCCGTCGGCGAGGCCGACGCAAACGGCATCCACGGGCCGGCCAGCACTCCCTGGGTATTGGCACGGGTGGCCGAGCTGACCGAGGGGCGATCGGTCGCCGCCAACCTTGCCCTGATCGAGAACAACGCCCGCGTGGCCGGCCTGATCGCGGCTCGTCTGACGGCGCGCCCAGCAAACCGTTAACCTTCGGAGCGCTCGCGGGACGTGCCCCCCGGGAGCGGTCAACGCAGCGTCGTGCCCCTGAGCTGCCATCGGGAACAGCGAGAGGTCGGGCTTAGTGGGGATCGCGAGCCGCGCGGGTGCGCCCTATCGGCGCAGCGCCAGGCACCGGGCGGCGGCAAGTCCGCGGCAGCCGGCTGAGGGCGCCCGGCAGCGACGTCGTGCCATGGCCGTGCCGCGCAGCCGCGCCGGCCGATCGGCCATCGTCGGCGCAATCCTGAGCTTCATCCTGCCGGGCGCCGGACAGGCCTATGTGGGCGACTGGTCCCGAGCGGCCTTCTTCGGGATCCCCGCCGTGATCGGCCTGCTCCTCGCAGCCCGCGAGCTGGGCCAGGGTGTCAGCCACGTTGCCGCCCGCCTGCTCGACCCCGCCGTGGCCGTCGGGCTGCTGCTGCTGATCGTGCTGCTCGCCGCCTGGCGGGCATGGTCGGTCGTCCACGCCTGGCGCGTGGGCCGGCGCACGTTAGGGGGGGCGATTTTGATGCCGGTGCTGCTGGCGCTGATCGTGGGCATGCACGGCTTCGCCTTCATCACCACCGCCTCGATGCTGGGCGCCGGCGAACGGATCGCCTCGGATGGGGACAGCCTGCTCGAGCCGGTGCCGCCCGCCTTCGGCGCAACGCCGGCTCCTTCCTCCCGGCTGCCGGCGGGCGGCGTCACCGCGACCGGGGACCCGCAGGCACTGCCGAGCGCGCCGCCGTCGTCGACGTTGGCCCCCGGCGAAGATCCCTATGAGCAGTACGACGACGAGCCAGAGCCGCGCGTGGTGGCGGGACCGCGGCCAGGCTATGACGTGGCGGCGATCGACACGCAGGCCGACGGGCTGCTCAACGTCCTCATCGTGGGCATCGATTGGAAACCCGGCCGCGACAGCCGGCGAACCGACTCGATGATCGTGGTCAGCGTGAACACCGAGACCGGCGAGGTCTACATGTTCAGCTTCCCGCGCGACATCTCGCACTTCCCGATGTACAACGGCGGCACCTACGAGGGCAAGCTCAACGGATTCGCCAGCTACGCCAACCGCCACCCGGGCCAGTTCCCTGACGGGGGGCTGAAGAGCCTTGGCTACCAGCTGGGCTTCCTGCTCGGCATCCCGATCGACTACTACGCCGCCGTGGACATTCCCGGCTTCGAGAAGGTGGTCGAGGCGGTCGGTGGCGTGACGGTCAACAACCCGAAAGCGATCAACGATACGTACATCGATGGCGGCAAGGGGTTCCACCTGCCGGCGGGCAAGCACCGCCTCAACGCCGCCGATGCGCTGCGCTATGTCCGCAGCCGTCACGGCAGCAGCGACTTCGCGCGTGCCCAGCGCCAGCAGCAGGTGCTGTCGGCCCTGCGCCGCGAGATGACCAAACCCGATCAGATCGGCAACCTGCCTTCGATCATGGACGCCATCTCCGGCGTGCTGCGAACCGACTTCCCGCGCGACAGGCTGACCGAGCTGATCAAGCTCTCGGAGAAGGTCAGCGACGAGCCGACCAACGGCTATGTCTTCCGCCCGCCCACGTGGGCCACCTTCACACCGCGCACGGAGACGACCCGCTCGATCACCCAGCTGCGCGTCGAGCGCCTGCGCGAGCTGTCGCTCGAGCTGTTCGGCGAGAAGAGCCTCTACAACCGCTGAGCCCGTCGCCTGCGCTTATCAATCAGGAGCCGGTCACCTGGTCGAGCAGCCCCTTCTCCTTGGCGCGCCGCTCGCTCCAGCGGAAGAAGAGCAGGCCGAGCACGGACACCACCGCCGTCGACGCGACGAGCGCCAGCACGATCTCGGCCGAAGAGGGTTCGGCCCGACCGGCCAGCGTGGCGTAAAGCGATCCCTCGCCGCCGATGCCCGACAGCGCTCCGGGGAACAGGGCCCCGCGCACTCCCTCGAGCCACCAGGTAAGGGGGGTGACGAGCCCGATCGCCTGTATCGGCGCGGGCAGCACCAGCAGCGGGAAAACAGCTCCTACCAGCAGGAACAGGCCGCCGGCGACCGCCTCGGGATAGCTCCACGAATCCTGCCGGGTCTGCATCACCGTCGCGGCCAAAAAAAGCCCGATGGACAGGATGCTGACCAGCCCGAGCGCCATCGAGACCATCGCCAGCGGCCAATCGACCGCCAGCGGGTCGAACGGCAGCCCGAGCAGGACCACGCCAATGACGAGGGTTATCCCCGCCCCGAAGGCGCCAATGCCGATCCGGGCGGCGCCGCGGCCGAGCAGCAGGAGAAGGATCGGGTTCGGGCTTACATAGAGGTACTTGAGCATCCGATAGCGCTCGCGGTCATCGAGCACCGACCAGGCCAGCCCGGCGATGCCGGCCACGACAAACGACCAGAGCGCGCTGCCGATGACGACGAAGGAGCGGATTGCCGGGTCCGCGCGGCCGCCACTGATGATGTCGACCATGAAGATCAGGATCGCCGCCGCGCCGACGGGCTTTGCAACCGAGTAGATGAAGAACAGCAGCGGGTCCGTCCAGTTGGCCTCGGTCTGCCACCCGAGCCGCATCGCCGTCCGGAACGCGCGCCGGGATGCGGCCCAGGCTTCCCGTCGCCCGGGCCTGGCAGCCCCCAGCTCGGCGCTCATGTGCCCTTCACCGTCAGCTTGCCCTCGACACGCGCCAGCCGCTCGATCTGGCCGAGCATCCAACGCGCCAGCCCGATGAAGAGCGCTGCCATCCCAACCAGGATCAGCGCTTCCATCCACGCCGGCAGCACGCCATCGGCGTGCTCCGAGCCCACGAAGGCGAGCTGGCGCATGGCGTCGAGACCCACCGCCAGCGGGATGGTCGCGATGGCCACGGCTCCGAGCATGCCCAGGCGGGCCACCGGGAAGTTGAGCCCGGAGACGAAGTAGACGGGCTCCTGCAGGCCCTGCGAGAGATGCCACGCTTCCCGGCCGGAGAGCAGGAAGAAGCTGGCCAGGACCATCCCCAGCCCGTACAGGGCAGCCATGGTCAGGAAGAAGACGGCCAGCAGCAGCAGCCACTGCTCGACGGCGAAAACCACGTCGTAGAGCGTCGCGCCGACGATCAGCACCACCGCCGCTCGCGTGCCGCTCATGAACAGGCCGCCGATGGCCATGCCGAAGAGGATGCTCATCATGCTGATCGGGGCGGTGAAGTAGAGCTCGAGGTTTCCCTGGTCGCGCTCCCAGTACAGCTGGGCGGCCATCATCCACAGGATGTTCAGCCAGAAAGCGGTCATTGCCCCGCCCAGCACGACGAAGCCGATGAACTCCGCGGGCGCGTCGAGGGCGCGGTAGACGAACACGAAGGCCGACGTCGTCAGGAACGGCAGCAGGATCTCGAACAGCAGCCACGATGGCTCGCGCCGCGCCCCGATGATGCGCGGATACGCCCGCCCGTAGACCGAGCGCAGCTGCGTCGCCAGCGAGCGCCGCCGATCCCAGCGCGCTGCCTGCTCCGGGCTCTCGCTGTGACGGAAGACGAATGCGCTCATCGGACTTTCTCGGCCGGCTCCTGCTCGCGCTCGGCGAAACCGCGTCCGACCAGCTCGACGAATACGTCCTCCAGGGTAGGCTCCGACTTGGCGAGCGCGACGATGGACGCGCCCATTCGGCCAAGCTCGCCGACCACCCCGCCCAGTGCCGCGTCATCGTCGAGGGTCAGCTTGACTGACACGGTCTGCCGATCGGCAGCGCTGCCGAGGTCGTGGGCGGTCGGCTCCACCGCGCTGAGTACGCCCCGCACGGCAGCCAGAGCCTGGTGCCCGCCAGGCAGTCGGTCGACTTCCAGCAGGAAGATCGATTCGCGCTGGACGCGGCGCTTGAGCTCGGCTGACGTGCCGCTGGCCAGGATGCGCCCCCGGTCGACGATGGCGAGCCGGTCGCACAGCTCATCCACCTCGGCCATGTAGTGCGATGTCAGCAGGATCGTCCGCCCGGGCAGCGCTCGCTGCCACTGCTGGACCAGCTCACGCGTCTGCCGTGCCGCCGAGACGTCGAGGCCCAGGGTCGGCTCGTCGAGGAACAGGATCCATGGGTCGTTGAGCAGCCCGCGAGCCAGGTTCAGCTTCTGGCGCTGGCCGGTCGACAGCGATGACACCTTCTGCAACCGCTGCTCGGTCAAGCCGACCGCCTCGATCAGCTGGTCGACGCGTCGCCAGCCATCGCGCACGCCCAACCCGTAGAACTGGCTGAACATCCACAGCTGCTCGCGCACGTGCAGCAGGCCGTAACCGGACTGCTCCCCGCCCGAGACGATGTTCATGATCCGGCGCAGCTCGGTGGTCTGGCGGGCGACGTCGAAGCCGAACACGCGCGCCGTGCCGGAGGTGGGCAGGAGCAGCGTGGTGAGCACCTTGATCAGCGTGGTCTTGCCTGCGCCATTGGGTCCGAGCAGCCCGAACAGCTCGCCCGGCTCTACCTGCAGGTCGACGCCGTCGAGGGCCACGATGGGCTCTGGCTTTGCCTTGTAGACGCGGCGCACGGCGCGGGCGTCGATGGCGAGGGAAGTGGGCGAGACAGACACGATCAGCTCACGGTGGTAGCGCTGGGCATGCGGCCGCGCGAATCGACCGTACCGCCGCGGGCCCTTCATGGGCGCCGGCTCGCCGATCCCGCGGCAGGCCGCCCGCATGGTACACCGCTGCCGTTTGCCCGAGCACGCAGCCGGGACCGCCTAGACTGCTCGGCGATGAGCGCCGGCAGCCCGATGAAGCGCTCCCTGGCAGCCCTGCGGCGGGCCGAGGAGGCAAGCCAGTTGCTGCGCGGGCTGGGCGCGCCCAGGCCGCTGCTGGTCGCCGACCGCCTGGCGGTGGCCGATCCGTCGCTGGCCAACGTGCTTCCGATCGAGCCGCCGCATGAGGCCCCGCTGCCGGCCCCCGGCCTGCCGCCGGTTCGGGCGGACGCTGTGCTCGTGGGCCGAGCCGACAACTACCTTCGCCTGCGGGCGTTCTACCTCGATGCCCGGCTGAGCATCGCCATTCACCACGGCTGGCCACCGCGCATCCTGCCGAGCAACCTCCACCGCGGAGCTGCCGTTCGACAACGCCTGGTTGCCGGTGGCCTTGGCGACGGGCGCCTGACAGCGCCCCGGCCGCTGGAGCAGGGTCGGGGTTTGCTGGGGGCCTGGCTGCTCGAGGAGATGCTGCCCGGACGTACGGTCAACGTGGAAGAGTGGCCTGCGCTCGCGCCGCTGGTCGCCGTGGAGCTGATCGGCGCGTCGCTTGCCAGCGACTCGACCGAGTGCTCGCTCGAGGAGGTTCTACCGCCGGCGTCGCTGAGGCAGGCCATCGACGAGATCGAGCGCCAGCATGACCTCGGGCTGGACGTGCAGGGCCTGGTCCATCGGGCGAGGAAGTTGGTCGGTTCCGAAGGTCGCGTGGTGGTGGCTCCGACCCACGGCGATCCGGGCCGGCGCAACGTCATATCGATGCAGGATGGCGGTCTGGGCCTGGTCGACTGGGAGGCAGCGCGGGTGCGGCTGGTGGCGCACGACCTGATCAAGGCAGTCGAGGACCTCGACGATCCCGTCGCCGCCGTTGACACGATTGCGAGCGGACTTCCTCCCGCCGCACCGCGGTCGATCAGCTGGTCGGACCAGGCGGCCGTGGCCTGCCTGGCTCGGGTGGCCGGCTCACGCCGCTGGCTGAGCCGATCGCGTGTCGCATCCCTGCTCGGCAGGTCGGCGGTCAGTGCCCGGGCTGCTCGCAACAGGCAGCTAACCATCCGTCTGCTCGACCGGCTGCTCGCCTCGTCGCGCTGACTTGCCTTCGTCGGATATCGCTGACTGCAAGCCAGTCGGACGTGCTTGGCGCGTGGCCGTTTGCTCCTCGGTGCATCATCAGCGCATGGACATGCAGAAGGATCCTCAGGCGTGGCGTGAGCTGGCCCGCCAGCTGCGCATCGACTCCGTCCGCGTCAGCAGTGCCGCCGGCTCCGGCCATCCGACCTCTTCGCTCTCCGCAGCCGAGCTGATGGCCGTCCTGATTGCTCGTCACCTGCGTTATCGGCCGCAGTCGCCGGACGACCCGCGTAACGATCACCTGATCTTCTCCAAGGGTCACGCGTCCCCCCTGTACTACGCCATCCTCCGCGCGCTCGGCGCCGTAGACGAAGCGGAGCTGATGACGTACCGCCAGAAGGACAGCCGCCTGGAGGGACACCCGACGCCGGTGCTGCCGTGGGTCGACGTGGCCACCGGCTCCCTCGGACAGGGTCTGCCGATCGGCGTCGGCATCGCCCTGGCCGGCAAGCGCCTCGACCGGCTGCCCTTCCGAACGTGGGTGCTGTGCGGCGACAGCGAGATGGCCGAGGGATCGATGTGGGAGGCCTTTGCCCAAGCGTCGTATGACGGCCTGGACAACCTGATCGCCATCATCGACGTCAACCGGCTGGGCCAGACTGGCCCCACTCGCTACGAATGGGAGCTGGCCGCCTACAGCGATCGGGCTCGAGCGTTCGGCTGGCACGCGATCGAGATCGACGGCCACGACGTCGAGCAGGTTGATCGCGCGTACAGCGAGGCCCTCGCCACGAGCGGCCGCCCGACGGTCATCGTCGCGCGCACGGTCAAGGGCCAGGGCCTGACCAGCGTGGCAGACCAGCTGGGTGCGCATGGCAAGGCGGTCGACGACGAGCAGGCTGCGCTGCGCGAGCTCGGCGACCGGCCGGACATCACCGTCACGCCGCTGGAGCCGGAGGGTGACGGGAACGTCCACCGTGTGCCGGGCAGCGACGATCGGCGAGTCGAGCTGCCGAGCTACGAGAAGGGCAAATCGGTGGCCACGCGAAAGGCCTTCGGCGAGGCGCTGGCCGCCCTCGGCGCCGGCCGGCCGGACGTAGTCGCGCTCGATGGCGAGGTGGGCAACTCGACCTACACCGAGCTGTTCGAGAAGCAGCATCCCGAGCGGTTCTTCCAGCTGTACATCGCCGAGCAGCAGATGGTTGCGGCGGCGGTTGGCATGCAGGTGCGCGGCTGGCGGCCCTTCGCCGCGACCTTTGCCGCATTCCTGTCCCGCGCCTACGACTTCGTGCGTATGGCAGCCGTCAGCCGGGCGACGCTCGCCCTGTCGGGCTCCCACGCCGGCGTGAGCATCGGCGAGGACGGTCCATCGCAGATGGGGCTCGAAGACCTGGCCATGATGCGCGCCGTCCACGGCAGCACAGTGCTCTATCCATGTGATGCAAACCAGACCGCCCGTCTCACCGCCGCCATGGCCGATCTCCCGGGCATCAGCTACCTGCGCACGACGCGGGCCAACACGCCGGTCATCTACGAGGCGGACGAAGAGTTCGAGATCGGCGGCAGCCGCGTGCTGCGCAGCTCGGGGGACGACCGGCTGGCCATTGTGGCGGCGGGCATCACGGTGCCCGAAGCGCTCAAGGCGGCCGACCAGCTGGCCGGAGAAGGAGTCAACGCCCGCGTCATCGACCTGTATTCGGTCAAGCCAGTCGATGGGGAAACGTTGGCCCAGGCCGCGCGAGAGTGCCCCGCCGGGTTGGTCGTGGTCGAGGATCACTGGCCGGAAGGTGGGCTGTACGAGACGGTTGCCGGGGCCCTTGCTGGTCGCGACGAGCGCCCGCACATCGAATCGCTGGCGGTGCGGGTGATGCCGGGGTCTGCCACGCCGGAGGAAGAGCTGGCCATCGCCGGCATCGATGCAGGCTCGATCGTCGAGGCTGCGCGTCGACTGGCCGGCGAGCGACAGGCGGCCGGCAGCTGACAGCAGCGCCCCACAGCTAGCCCACCCCATGGGGGCGCGACCGAGATCCGCCCGAGAAGCCTTGTCTCCGTGCGGGCGCGAACCTAAACTGCAGCCCAATGCAGATATACGAGGGGACTCCGCGGCAGGACTATGAGGAGGTCCTGCGGTCCATCGGCGCCTTCGTCGACCAGGGCGGGATGCGCGAGATCTCGCTGGCCGAGACCGCCCAGGGCTTCCTGCTGCAGGCGCTCGGCCCCCAGGCCGAGAACGGCCAGTCGTGGAGCGACGCGGTTGGCCGGATCGAGAAGGTCAGCTACCTGCTGGCAGAAGAAGACATCGCCCGCTTCATGGACGAGGCCAGCAACCGCCGTAATCGCGGCCGGCCGCCCCCGCAGGAGGTGCCGGACAGCTTCTACGAGCACGCCCTCCGTGTGCTGGGCCACTACATCGACGAGCAGAAGCCGCGCGACGTAATGCTCTTCGAGCAGGACCGAGCCTTCGTACTGAGGCTGCTGACAGCCACCCGCAGCGGCCTGCGTCACGTCCTCGCCGAGTTCACCCGCGAGGAGATCGAGTCCCTGATCGAAGGCGCCCACCGCCTGCGCGGCAAGACCGGCGGCGAAAGCATCCTGGATACCGTCGGCGGGTAGCGCGCCCGCCGAAGCGGGATGGATTCGTTGCGTCTGCGGGCCGTTCGCTAATTGGCCGGTTGAGGGCCGTTGCGCTACCGTTCCTGAACTGACTACCCGCGCTACGCGACTGGAGGCCCCATGAAGCGTCTCATCAAAGTGCTCGCCACGCTGCTGCTGGTGATGGTCGCCGCCGTGGTGGTCATCCCCCTCGTCGTGCTTGCCGGCCTCTTCATCTGGCTCAAGCTGACGGAGGAGGTCGACGAGGAGGCGCTTGAGCTGGAGGAGCTGGGCGAGGACCAGGCTCCGGCCTGATCGCGACCCCGCCTGCCTGACATCCCCGACAGCGCGGACACCTCGAGCATAGCCACACCCGGCGTCGCGCCGATCGAGGCTGGCCTGGCGCCGGTCAGCTTCCTGGTCGATTACGACGGCACCATCTCGCTTGTTGACGTGGGCGATGCGCTGATGGAGCGTTACTTCCCCGACAAGCAGATGCTTGCCGAAAAGGACGCCCAGTACGACGCCGGTCTCCTCGGCTCACGCGAGCTGATGCGCTGGGACATGGACGTGCTGCCCGACGATGCCGACCTCCTGCGCCGGGCGGCATCGGAGATGCCGCAGGATCCGGCGTTTCCCCGCTTCGTGGAGGACGTTCGCGGGCGCGGCGCACAGGTCGAGGTGGTGAGCGACGGCTTCGGCTTCTACGTCGCGCCGAATCTGGCCGCGCTGGGGGTCACCGATGTGCCCGTGGTGACGAACCAGAACGACGTCCGCGGCGGGGGAGAGGGCATGACCTTTCCCTACGGGCACCCGACGTGCTTCGTCTGCGGTACCTGCAAGCGAGAGCGCGTCCGGCTTCACCAGGCCGCCGGGCGGGTGGTCGTCTTCATCGGCGATGGCACCAGCGACCGCTACGCCGCCGCCCATGCGGACATGGTTTTCGCGCGCGACAGCCTGGAGCGGATCTGCCGCCAGAACGGCTGGCGCTACCTTGGGTGGGAGCGATTCGATGACGTGCGGGAGGAGGTCGAGCGAGCTTTCGGCGACGGCCGCCTGCCCACCGAGCCCGCCGATCTTGAGCGCTGGCGCGCGGAGCAGGCCGGCCCGCCCCGGCCCTTCATTTGCGGTCCCGAGGTGTGGGGCCCCAATCGCACGACTCCCACCCTGGCACCGTTGCCCAGCGCTTCCTGATCGATCTTCTGAGGGGCGGGATTGATCGCCGACGTGGCGGCGGCGGGGTCCCCTGCTGATCGTTTGCCAGGCGCGGGCCCTATCATCGGCGGATGAGATCCCGCACCTCGCCGGTCGTCACGGTCCTGCTTGTGCTGGCCGGGGCCACCGCAGTCGTCGGCGGGCTGATGGCGGCTGGCGTGCTGACGTTCGCCGGGCCCGGTCCGACGGCGGCGCCGATCGCCCGACCGACGCTTTCGACCAGCCCGGCCGCCGCTCCGACACCCGGCAGCGAGCCGACCCAGGAGCCTTCACCCGAGCCTTCCCCCACGCCCCGGCCC
>Ga0247713_1000013_pt1 | contig 138678 bp, 129 predicted proteins | sample 21E_NmetaG_FD_189936 | JGI IMG/M metagenome (GOLD analysis project Ga0247713, IMG submission 189936) | Soil microbial communities from hillslope of Landscape Evolution Observatory, University of Arizona, Oracle, AZ, United States - 2-1-E_N | ecosystem: Engineered > Artificial ecosystem >... | reverse complement strand
CACCCTGCTCTGGACCGACGCGGCCCGAGTCCACCTGGACCACGAACACAGGATCAGGAAGGGAGCTGACTGGCTCTCTCAGGCTAACGGGGCGTCACCCGGCGCCGATCGGTGTTTCCAGGCTAAGGGGCGCCGAACCGCCGGCCTCTCGTGCCGGCATCGGGCGTCGGGGAGCTAACGCCGGCGGGCGGCCTGGAGGTCGATGGCCATGGGCTGATGGGCGACGCCGACGTAGGTCTCGATCTCGCCGTACTTGTGCCAGCCCAGACGCTCGAAGAGGGCGACGTTCTGGAGCTGGATGTGGGCCACCATCTCCCGCCCGTCGCGCTCCCCCGCCGTCGCCACCGCGAACCGCACGAGCGGGCGGCCCAACCCGTGGATACGGGCCGACCGGACCACGGCCAGGCGGTCGCCCTGCCACAGCCGGTCCGACCGGTCGAGCGGGAACAGCCGCACCGTCCCCACCGGCTCGCCGTTCAGGTACGCCAGCACGTGGACCACGTCGGGGTCGTCGTCGTACTGGTCACGGTCGGTGCCCTCGAACAGCTGCTGCTCCTCCACGAAGACCTCGTGGCGGATGCGGTAGTGAGTCTCGAGCTCGTCGGCCGTCACCGCCGGCCGGCACTCGACTCGAGTCCGCCGGTGGGTGCGAAGGTCGCTCATCGACCGGCCGCCCGGGCCGGTCATGCCGGCCGCTTGGAAAGGGTGACCGCCTTCTCGACCGTGCTCATGGCCGAGCACGCCTGGCACCGGGCACAGCCGGCGGCGGCGCCCTCGGCGCTGAGCCCCCGGGCCGTGAGGTACGGCACGACCTGGCGGTAGACCGTCTCGGTGTACTCCGCCGACGGCGGTGGGAGGTCCTCCATCAGGCTGCCGGCGATGGGGCGGAGGGGGACGACGAAGGGGTACACACCCATGTCGATGGCCCGCTTGCAGCCGTCGATGGTCAGCTGCGGGTCCTCGCCCATGCCGAGGATCACATACGTCGACACCTGGCCGGCGCCGAACAGGCTCACCGCCCGCTCCCACGCCCCGAAGTAGCCCTCGATGCCGGTACGGGCCTTGGCCGGGGCGATGCGGGCCAGCACCTCGGGGTCGAACGTCTCCACGTGGATGCCGACCGAGTCGATGCCCATGCCGTGCACCCGGTTGACGACATCGAGGTCGTCGGGGGGCTCGAACTGGACCTCGACCGGCAGGCCGGCGGCCTCTTTCACCGCCGCACCGCAGCGGGCGACGTAGAGGGCGCCCTTGTCGATGCCGGTCGTGCTCCCGGTGGTCAAGGTGGCGTCGACGGCGCCGTCGAGCTCCTTGGCCGCCACCGCCACCTCGGCCAGCTGCTCGGGCCGCTTCTTGGCGATCGTGCGCTCGGCGTCGAGGGAGAGTCCGATCCCGCAGAACTGGCACTGGTCGGAGTTGCCCCAGTAGGCGCAGGTCTGCAGCACGGTGCTGGCGAGGGAGTCCAGGTGGAGGAGGGCGATCTTCCAGTACGGGATGCCGTCGGCCGTGGTCAGGTCGTAGTACCGCGGGCGGGGAGCGCCGGCGGCGCCGGCCAGACGCGTGCCGTCGAGGTAGATGCCGAAGCCCTCGTCCTCGGCCTTCAGCGAGTAGGGCGACGACTTGGCGAAAGGAGCGTCGACGGGGACGGTGACGGCGACGCCCTCGATCCACAACATCCCGGAGTCGCTCGGGCCCGCGCCACCATGGCGGGCCTCCATGGAGGCCTCGACTCGAAGCCCCTTGCTCTGGAGCTCGGTGAGGAGGTGGGCGAGGGAGGCCGGGGGGCCGAGGAGTGAGTCGGTCGGCACGAGACTCCTACGTGAGGGTGCGGGTGTGTCCTATAGGAAACGCTTGTCCTCTAGAAAACATGTGGGCGGGCGAGGATGTCAACTGGTCGGGCGGTTGGCGGCGAGCTCCCGGTAGCGGATGGAGCAGGCGGCGCCGGCGATGAGGGACAGGTCGATGTCGTCCGCGGTGGCGGGATCGAAGGATGCCACCCGTTCGACGATGTGGACGGCCTCGGCATCGGCCGCCACCAGGCTGGGCAGGTCGGGGCAGGACGCCCGCAGCTGCTCGGCCACCCGGCCGACGAGGCGCACCACCGTCTCGTACCGCTCGGGCATCACCATGGCCACCGGGTAGAGCCGCTCCTCGGCCCGGAACCACCGGCCCAGCATGTCCCGGGGGACCACGGGGTCGGTGAAGGGGCCGCTGGCCTGCTGGGCGGGGGTCTCGTCGGTGCTCATACCTGGCCTCCTTCCACGCTGGCGACTGCCCGAACCCTACACTATGATGAATAGATATTTCCCATCCTGTTTCCTGAAGGGGCGCTCCGGACATGGCCAAGACCGCGGTGGTGGCACTCGGCGGCAACGCCCTCACCCGGGAGGGACAGGCGGGCACGCACGAGGAGATCGAGCTCAACGCCACCCTCATGGCCAAGTCGGTGTGCTCGCTGCTGCGCACCGGGTGGCGGGTCGTCCTCGTGCACGGGAACGGGCCTCAGGTCGGCAACCTGGCCATCCAGGGCGAGGAGGGCGCCCGCCTGGTGCCGGCACAGCCCCTTTTCGCCCTGGGGGCGATGACCGAGGGCCAGCTCGGCAGCGTCATCACCCTCGCCCTGCGCAAGGTGGGCGACGCCGGCCATCCGTCGTGGATGCAAGGCGCGGTCGCGGTGATCACCCACGTCTCCGTCAGCCCCGACGACCCCGCCTTCCAGGACCCCACCAAGCCCATCGGCCCCTTCTTCTCCAAGGAGCAGGCCGAGGCGCTCGCCGCCGAACGCGACTGGGTGGTCAAGGAGGATGCGGGCCGGGGCTGGCGCCGGGTCGTACCGTCGCCCAAGCCGGTGACGGTGCTGGAGACGCCGGCCATACGCGCCCTGCTCGAGCAGAACATGGTCGTGGTCGCCGCCGGCGGTGGCGGGGTCCCGGTGATCCGGGGCCAGAGCGGGGGCTACGTCGGCGTCGACGCGGTGATCGACAAGGACTACGCCGCCGAGCAGCTGGCCACCAGCCTGGCCGCCGAGGCGCTCGTCCTGGTCACCGGGGTGGACTCCGTCCTGCTGCACTACGGCACGCCGGAACAGGTGCCGATCCACGAGATGAGCGTGGCCGAGGCCGAGCAGTACCTGGAGGCCGGCGAGTTCCCCGAGGGCAGCATGGGCCCGAAGATCCGCGCCGCCACCCAGTTCCTGCGCCGGGGCGGAGAGGTGGCGGTCGTGACCACCCCCCGGCTGGTCTACGCGTCCTTGGAGGGCACGATGTCGAAACTGGAAGGCGAGCCCGGCACCCGGATCGTGCGGGTCCGCCCCCTCACGGCGGTCGGCTGATGGGCACCCGGGTGAAGGTGTACCCCGACACCTACCTCGACTCGGTGCTGCAGCTGTCCGGCACCCGCTCCATGTTCGAGGTCGAGGGGGTGGAGTGGGCGGCGGCGGCCATGGCCACGCCGGCCAACGTGGAGACCCTCCTCGGGCAGGGCTTCGACGAGGGCGAGCTGGGCACGACGTCGCCCAACGACCTGTTCGTGGCCGCCCGCGCCGTCGACGATGCGACGCTGGAAGCGGCGATCGAAGCCGGCGAGCAGGCCCTGTTCTCGACCGGCGGGGGTGGCGCGGCCGGCGAGCGGGCCTCCGAGCGCAAGGCCCGGACGACGGAGGAGGCGATCGGCCTGCAGGCGGGGACGAACGTCGCCGTGGTCTCCGTGCCCGGCGACTACGCCGCGCTGGAGGCCCACAAGGCGCTCTCCGCCGGCCTCCACGTCCTGCTGTTCAGCGACAACGTCTCCGTCGACGACGAGGTCGAGCTCAAGGACCGGGCCAGGGAGGTCGGCCGCCTCCTCATGGGCCCGGGGGCCGGCACCGCCATGCTCGGAGGCATCGGCCTCGGGTTCGCCAACGTGGTCAGGCCCGGCCGGGTCGGCGTCATCGCCGCCGCCGGCACCGGCGCCCAGGAAGCGATGTGCCTGCTCGACCGGTGGGGCGCCGGCGTGTCGCACGTCATCGGCCTCGGCGGCCGTGACCTCAGCGAGGCGGTCGACGGACGGATGGCCAAGCTGGCGGTTGCCGCCATGCGGGAGGACCCCGGCACCGACGCCATCCTGCTGGTGTCCAAGCCGCCGTCGGCGCGGGTGGCCAAGGACGTCGTGGGCATGGCGGGGGGAACTCCCCTGGTGGCGGCACTGGTGGGCCTCGACGCGTCGCTCGACCTGCCCGACAACGTCGAGGTGCTGACCACGCTGGAGGAGGGCGTCGTCGGCGCCCTCGCCGCCGTCGGCATCGAGGCGCCCGACCCTTCTGCCGGGCTGGCCGAGGAGGTCGAGAAGGCGTGCGCCCGGTTGCCGGAGGGACGCCGGCTGGTGCGGGGCCTCTTCTCCGGCGGCACGCTGTGCTACGAGTCGCTGGTGATCATGTCCCGGCTCCTCGGGCCCATCCACTCGAACACGCCCATCGACAAGCGCTACGGGCTGCCGGCGCCGGCCGGCGCCCACGTGTGCCTCGACCTCGGCGAGGAGGAGTACACCAAGGGCCGGCCTCACCCGATGATCGACCCCGAGGCCCGGGTGGAGCTGATGCGGCAGGAGGGCAGCTCGGCCGAGACGGCGGTGGTCCTGGTCGACGTGGTGCTCGGCCACGGCTCCCACGCCGATCCCGCCGGCGAGCTCGCCCCGGTGTGCGCCGAGATCATGGACGGCGGCAGGGGCCCGCAGGTGGTGGCCTACGTCCTCGGCACCGAGGGCGACCCCCAGGGGTTCGATGCCCAGCGGGCCAAGCTGCGCGAGGTCGGCTGCATCGTCACCGAGACCGCGGCCCGGGCGTCGATGGCCGCGGCGGCCATCGCCCTGAGGGAGCCGGCGCGGGTCACGGGCACGCCGTGACGTCCGGCCCCCGGGTGGCGCTGGTCACCTACTCGACCAAGCCGCGCGGGGGCGTGGTCCACACGCTGTCGCTGGCGGAGGCCCTGGCCGCCGCCGGCGCCGACGTGACCGTCGTCGCCCTGGGTGATCCCGGCCAGGGCTTCTACCGGCCGGTGCGGGCACCGTTCGTCATCGTGCCGGCGCCGGCGCCGGCGGAGACGCTGGAGGACCGGGTCTTCCAGTCGGTCGACGCCCTGGAGGCCGGCCTGTCGGGGATGGTCGACCGGTTCGACATCCTCCACACCCAGGACTGCATCGCGGCCCGGGCGGCGGCCCGGGTACGCGACGCCGGCGCCGGCATCCCGGTGGTCCGCACCGTCCATCACGTCGACGACTTCACCACCGCGGCGCTCGTCGACTGCCAGCGCCAGGCCATCCTCGAGCCGGACATCGTCCTGGTGGTCAGCCAGCACTGGCGCACGCTGCTGAAGGACGAGTACGGCGTCGGCGCCGGCGTGGTCTACAACGGCGTCGACCGGCTGCGGTTCGGAGCGATCTCGCCCGAGCGTCGCCGCGCACTACGGGCCCGGGTGGGGGCCGAAGACCGGTTCCTCTTCCTGGCCGTGGGCGGCATCGAGCCCCGCAAGGGAAGCGTCCACCTGCTCGCCGCCCTGGGCCGGCTCAAGGCCGAGGTGTCCCCCAGCCCCGTGCTGGCGGTGGTGGGCGGGCACTCGTTCCAGGACTACAAGGAGTACCGGGAGGCAGCGCTGGCCGGCATGCCGGCGCTGGGCCTGGAGCCGGGCCGCGACGTCGTCCTGCTGGGCACGGTGCCCGACGACGAGCTCCCTGCCTGGTATGCCGCCGCCGACGCACTGGCGTTCCCGTCGCTCAAGGAGGGATGGGGGCTGGCGGTGTTGGAGGCCATGAGCTCGGGGCTCCCGGTGGTCACGTCGGACATCCCCGTGTTCCAGGAGTACCTGACCGGCGGCCTGGACGCCCTCCTCGTACCGCCCGGTGACGAGCCGGCGTTGACCGGCGCCATGCGGTCGCTGGTGGAGGACGAGGAGCTGCGCAGCAGGCTGAGGACCGCCGGCGCCCGGGTGGCCGCCCGCTTCACGTGGGAGGCCTCCGCGTCACGTCATCGAGCGGTGTACGAAGGAATCGGCTCGAGAGCGAGTGTCGGATGACAACGGCCGGCGGTGGCGGCCGGCCAGTTGTCGCCCATGTTGCCGTTACCCGCCGGAGGGGTAGGCAACCCCGGTGCCGCGCTCGCTCACCATCTCCCTGCCCGCCGATCGGGCCTCGGATCTGGTCGAGGACCTTTCGGCGCTCGACGGGATCCTGAGCCTCAGCCGGCAACGGCAGGCGTCGGTCGTCCCGCCTGGCGACGTCGTGACCGTCGACGTTCTGGACGCGGCGATCTCCGAGACCTTCGCCCTGCTGTCCGCATACGGTGCCGGCACCGACGAGGGGGTGTCTGTCACCTCTAACGAGCCGACCGCCGTGGTGTCGGCATCCTCGTCCTCGGCGCTTGCCCGTGACCCGGCCTCGGCCAGCTTCGAGGAGGTCGAGGCGACCCTCGAGCGGGAGTCCTCCATGGGCCCCAACAAGCTGGCTGCGATGGTGGCGGCGGGAGTCATCGCCGCCGTCGGCGTGGGCACCAACAGTGTCCACCTCGTCATAGGCGCGATGGTCATCGCCCCGGGTTTCGAGCCATTCCTGAAGGTGGCGCTGCGCGTGGCGGGCCGGGGCCGGTCCTTCGGCCGAGGTCTCTACGACATGGGCGCGGGGTGGGGAGCCTTCCTCGGTGGTGCGTTCGTCGGTGTCCTGCTGCTCAGGTTGGTCGGGGTACCAGCGGAGTCGACGTCGGGCGGGTACCTGGCGCCTGGCGTCCTGCTCACCTACTGGCGCGAGTTGACCGCGAGCGCGACCATCGTCGCGGTCGTGGCGGGCGCAGCGGGGACCATCCTGGTGATCGCCTCGAGAGCGGTCCTCACGGCCGGCGTCATGGTTGCGCTGTCACTCGTCCCGGGCGCCACCCTTCTCGGGATGGGGGTGATCGCGGGCGATATGGGCCTCGCCGTCGACGGTGCCGTCCGCTGGGCCCACGACGCCGCCATCGTCACCGCCACGGCGGCCGCGGTCTTCGCTCTCTACCGGAGGACCCGGAGACGAGGGCTGGGAGGCCTCCGGCACGCGGGGTGACGCCCGGGTCCCACCTCCCCGGCCTCGGGCTCGGACTACGACGGGACCGGCGCCGGCCTCGACCTGCGCAGGATTTCGGGGATCGGTATGCGGTCCGAGTACTTCGTGGCCAGCGGCCCCACGACGGCACTGAGGAGGACGTAGCCGGCGGTCAGCGCCGCCAGCTCTGCGCCGTCGCTGGTACCGACCCCGAGCGCGGCGATCACGACGGAGAACTCGCCCCGGGCGATGAGCGCGGTGCCGGCCCGCATACGACCGGGGATGCCGGCGCCGGTTCGACCCGCGGCCACCCAACCGGACACGATCTTCCCCAGGCCCGTGACAAGCGTCAGCGCGATGGCGGCGACGGCCACGCCGCCCAGGGCGCCGGGGTCGACCTGGAAGGAGAAGAACAGGAAGAAGGTGGCGGCGAAGAGATCCCGGAGGGGACCGATGAGAGCACCGGCTCGCTCCTGGACCGTCCCGGAAAGCGCCAGCCCCACGAGGAATGCGCCGACCGCGGCCGAGACCCTGAACTGCTCGGCCACGCCGCCCACCAGGAGCGTGAGCCCGAAGACGCCCAGTAGCAGCGACTCGTCAGAGGCGGACGTGAACGCCCGGCTCAGGCGGTGCCCATGGCGGAGGGCCACAGTGAGGATGACCGCGACGCCACCCACCGCCACGGCCACTGAGACGGCAGAGTCACCGACGCTGCCGCCGGCGACGACCGCGGCGGCGATCGGCAGGTACAGCGCCATCGCCAGGTCCTCGAGCACGAGGAGGTTGAGGATGCCGGGCGTCTCCCGGTTCCCGAGACGACCAAGGTCGGAGAGCACCTTGGCGACGACGCCCGACGAGCTCACCCAGCAGACGCCACCGAGCAGGAGTGATGCCCCCACCTCCCAGCCGAGCAGCAGGCCGGCGACGAACCCGGGGGCGAAGTTGGCGCCGGCATCGACGACGCCGGGAAGCACCCCCGTGCGAAGGCCGTGCCGAAGGTCGTCGCCGGTGTACTCGAGGCCCAGGGTGAGCAGAAGCAGCAACACGCCGATCTGGGCCCCGAGCGAGATGAAATCGGCGCTGACGGCGAGGGGTGCGATGCCACCCTCGCCGACCGCGAGGCCGGCGACGAGATAGAAGGGGATGGCGGTGACGCCCAGCCTGCCGGCCAGCCGGGCCAGCGCGGAAAGGACGATGGCGATGGCGCCTATCTCGACGAACGCCCGCGCCGCGTCGCCGCCCGCGGCGGCGGCGAGCACCGGGGTCACGAGGTCAGCAAGGTGCGCAGCTCGGTAAGGCCTTGCGGCGTTCCCACGCCCACGATGACGTCACCGGCCTCGAAGGCGAAGTCGGGCTCGGGTGCCGGGATCGTCGTCGCACCCCTCAGCACCGCGATCACCGACGCCCCGGTGCGGGTACGAAAGCGGCCGTCGGCAATGGTGGAACCGGCGAAGGCCGACTCGCGGGGCATGGCGATCCAGTCGATAGCGAGGCCTTCGACCTGTTGCTGCACGGCGGTCACCGCTTCGCTGACCTGGCTGGCCCCGAGCAGCTCGGCGAGCGTCCGGGTATCTCCCGGACTCAGGTGCAGGACGCTCAGGCTGGCATCGGGGTCGTCGCGCGCGTAGACCACGATCTCGCGCCGCCCGCTGCGGTGGGTCAGCACACCGACCCGCTCTCCGTCGGCCGTGGTGAACTCATGGCGGACGCCCACGCCGGGCAGCTGCGTCTCCGTGACGTCGGCCATCCCTCTCCTCTCCGGTCGACTCCTCACCCCAGAAACTACGTTGCGCCGGCTCCCCCTGCCGCCACCGAGCCGGCGCCGCCCTCGGCGGATCACGATTTGGGAGACTGGCCCGGTGGGTTGGGAACCGGGGCGACACGCGGAGCCTCCCGGATCGCGCCGCGTTGGGGTGCGAGCCCACCTGTTCGGCCGGCTCGACATCCGCGTCAGCGGTGCTCCCGTCGCTCCCCTGACATCGCGGCGAGGACGCTCGCTGCTCGGCTACCTCCTGCTGCACCGCGACCCTGCTCCGTCGAGAGAGGCACTGGCGTTCCTCCTCTGGCCCGACTCCTCTGAGGACCAGGCCCGGACCAACCTGCGCAACCTGCTGCACACCCTGCGTCGGGCCGTACCCGAGATCGACGGCTGCCTGATGATCACGAACCGGACGGTCCAGTGGCGCCCCGGGAGCCGACTGTGGACGGACGTCGACGCGTTCAACGAGGCGACGGAGGTGGCACGCAGGGCGGCGCCAGGGTCGGACGAGATGGTCGATGCTCTTCGCACCGCCGTCAGCTTGTACGCCGGTGACCTCCTGGAGGACTGCTACGAGGACTGGGTCGCGGCCGAACGGCAACGGTTCCGGGACAGCCACGTCTCGGCGTTGCGCCGGCTGGCCGCGGCATTGGGCGACCGAGGCGAGCACGCAGAGGCCGTCCGGCTGGCGCGGGAGCTCGTGCGCACGGACCCGGTCGAGGAGGAGAACCACCGTGTGCTGATGCGCCTCCATGAGGCGACTGGCGACCGGGCCGCCGCAGTGCGTGCCTTTCACGAGTGCGCCACCGTCCTCCGGCGCGAGCTCGGCATCGCGCCCGGGGCCACCACCCTCGGGCTCCACGAGGCGATCGTCCGGGCGGGCGACCCCGCCCTCCCGGCGAACGTGGCCGCCCCGGTGGCTCCTCCCACGATCGTCGGGAGGCAAGGGGAGTGGGAAGAGCTCAGGCGACTTTGGCAGGAGGCGGGGGCCGGAAGGGCGCAGTTCGTCGTCGTCACCGGCGAACCGGGGATCGGCAAGACCCGCATCATCGAGGAGCTGGTGGCCCGGTGCGGCGAGGGAGAGGCGGTCGTCTGCCGGGCCCGCTCGTACCTCACCGAGGGGGAGCTGGGTTGGGGCACGGTGGCCGCGTGGCTGCGTTCACCGGAAGTCGCCGCCGGCGTCCGCAGCAGCCCGCCGAGCGACCTGGTGGGGCTCTCCCGGATCGTGCCGGAGCTGTGTCCGTCCGTCGCCACGCCGGCCGACGAGGGAATTCCCATCGACCGAGCCGACGGTGCCGGCGGTGACGAGCGCCGCCGGGTGTTCGACGCCGCCGCCCGGGCCATCATGTCGAGCGGCAAGGCCGTCATGCTCGTCGCCGACGACGCCCAGTGGTGCGATGCCGCCAGCCTGCAGTTCGTTCACTACCTCCTGCGCCAGCACCTGCACCGCCCGCTCCTCGTCGTCGCCTCGGCCCGGCGGGAGGACATCGACGACCGGCACCCGCTCACCGCCCTGCTGGACGGCTTGACGGTCCTCGGAAGGGCGACCGAGATCGCCCTCCACCGGCTGAGCAAGGAGGACACGGCCGCGCTGGCGGGCCAGTTGCTCGGCAGGAACCTGGACGCCGCCGCCGCCGCGGACATCTACTCCGGCACGGAGGGGAACCCCCTCTTCGTCGTGGAAACCGTCCGTTCGGGCGCCGTGCACCCGGTTGCCGGCCGCACCACGACGCCGCCGAGGTTGCAGGCCGTGATCAGGGCCCGCTTGGCCCAGCTGTCCGAGCCTGCCCATGACGTGCTGGACCTGGCGGCGACCGTCGGGCGCGAGTTCGAAGCCGGCCTCATCCGCCACGCCCTGGGCGTGGACGACACCACGGTCGCCAGCGCACTGGACGAGCTATGGCGGCGTGGCCTCATCCGCGGCCACAACGTCGAGGCCTACGACTTCAGCCACGGCAAGATCCGGGAGGTCGCCTACGAAAGTCTGGGACCTGCCGGTCGGCGGGCCAATCACCTGCGGGTCGCCGAGGGGTTGCAGCGCTTCTTCGCCTCCGATGTGACCCGCGCCAGCGGCAAGATCGCCGCCCACTACGACCGCGGTGGTCGACCCACCGAAGCTGTCCTCTGGTACCGGCAGGCGGCCGCGCAGGCGCAGCGCATGAGCGCGTATGCCGAGGCTGTCCGGTTCCTCGAGCGGGCCAGCGAGATCCTCGAGGAGGAATCGACTCCCGAGTCCCTGGCTCGCCGGCTGGAGGTCGTGTCGGCACTTCCCACTGCCGTCATCGGCTCGGACGGCTTCGCCTCCTCCCGGCTGGCCGAGGTCCAACGAACCGCGGTCGACATGGCCGCCCGCCTCGGCGTGGAGCCCGACCCTCGCGTCCTACGGTCGCTCGTCCTTTCGAGCCTGTGCCGCGACGCCTTCGAGGAGGCGCGAGTGGCTGCGGAGCGACTCGGTGCGTCGGCCGCGGCGAGGCGCGACCACGGCATGCTGGTCGAGAGCCGGTACCTCCGGGGGGTGGTCTCGTTCTGGTCCGGGGATCTGCGAGGGGCGCGAGAGCACTTCGAGGTGGTGGCCGAGCGGTTTGCCCTCGAGGACCACGACGCGCACGTGCTTCGGTTCGGTCAGGATCCGAAGATCGTCTGCGTGAGCCGGCTGGCGAACACGCTGGCATTCCTGGGCATGGAAGACGAGGCCCGCCGCGCCCGTGACGCCGCGCTCACGCTGGCCGATGAGCTGGGCCACCCCTACAGCCGAGACGTGGCCCTGGTTTTCGCCGGCCTGCTCGCCGTCGACCTCGAAGAGTACGAGCGCGTCAAGGACTACGCGGACCGCCTCGCCGCCAGAGCCGACCAGTCGGGGCCCATCTCGATCAACGCCTCGGCGTGGGCGGCGTACGCCCAGGTGCTCGACGGTCGGGCCGGACCTGGGATCGCCCGCATTCGCGCCGCTCTCGAGTCGTGCGGCGACCGGAACCCCGCGCCCGGCTTCCGCGCCACGCTGTACAGGCTCCTCGTCGCCGCACACGTGGCCGCCGAGGAACCCCGCGGAGGGCTGGCGACCACCGGCGAGGCGCTGGCCGCGGCCGGCACGCGCATATGGGAACCGGAGATCCGCCGGGTCCGGGCCACCTTCCTGGCCGCCATCGGCGACCACACCGGCGCGGAGGACGAACTGGCCCGGGCAGAGACGGTCGCCCGCCGCGCCGGCTCCCTCGGGCCGCTGAGGAGGGTCACCGCCACCCGGATGCGGCTGCGCGCCACGGGGTGACGTCCTCAAACGCGCCGATCCCGCCCGTCGAACGGTTTCGAAACGGGCGCCGGCGCATGCTGCGGCCCGTCTGGAGCCACCCCGAATGGAGGGCATTGTGTCCAAGTCCTACGACGCCATCGTCGTCGGCGCTCGCTGCGCCGGCTCCCCCACCGCCATGCTGCTCGCCCGCCAGGGTTATCGCGTCCTGCTGGTGGACCGGTCCTCGTTCCCCAGTGACACCATCTCGACGCTGGCGATCCACGCCACCGGCCTCGGCGCTCTCGAACGCTGGGGGCTGCTCGACAGTGTCAGGGCGACGGGTTGCCCGCCGATCGCCACCTATTCGTTCGACTTCGGGCCCATCGCGATCGCCGGTACGCCGAGGGCGGTCGACGGCATCACCGGTGCCTATGCTCCCCGGCGGACGGTGCTCGACAAGATCCTCCTCGACGCCGCCGCCGGCGCCGGCGCCGAGGTCCGCGAGCGCTTCACCGTCGAGGAGATCGTGGTGGAGGACGGCAGGGTCGTCGGGGTACGGGGTCGGGACGAGCACGGCAAGCCGGTGGTCGACCGGGCGCGGGTCGTCGTGGGCGCCGACGGCCACAACTCCCGGGTCGCCAGGGCCGTCGACGCCGAGATCTACCGCGACCTGCCCGTGCTCGAGTACGCCTTCTACACCTTCTGGAGCGGGCTTCCGATCGACGGCTTCCCCGTCTGGATCCGAGGTGACCGAGGCATTGCCGCCCTACCGACCAACGACGACCTCACCCTCATGCTCGTGGGCTGCCCGGCGGGCCAGGCGGCCGCGTTCAAGGCCGATGTGGAGGGCAACTACCTGGCGGCGATCGACCGCGTCCCGGAGCTCGCCGACCGGCTGCGTGCAGCCACCCGGGAGGATCGCTTCCGGGTGGGCGGCGTGCCCAACTTCTTCCGCAAGCCGTTCGGCCCTGGGTGGGCGCTCGTGGGTGATGCCGGCTACACACGGGACCCGGTGACGGCCCAGGGGATCACCGATGCCTTCATCGGGGCCGAACAGTGCACTCGGGCCCTGACCGAGGCGTTCGAGGGCATCCAGCCGTTCGAGCAGGCCATGGCCGGTTACCAGCGGGCGCGTGACGCCCGGGTCACGCCGATCTACGAGTTCACCACCCAGCTGGCCACGCTCGAGCCCCCGCCCCCCGAGATGCAGCAGCTCCTGGGTGCGGTGGCCCGCAGTCAGCCGGCGATGGACGCCTTCGTAAGCGTCGTGGGCGGCTCCCTGCCGCCGGCGGAGTTCTTCTCCCCCGCCCACATCGAGACCATCATGGCGGCGGCGGCCGCATGAGGGCCGAGGCGACGGCCGGGTTGCGGGCTCGGTTCCGGGGCGCCCTGCTGCAGCCGGGCGAGGAAGGCTACGAGGAAGCGCGGCGGGTATGGAACGGCGCTGTCGACCGCCGACCACGCCTGATCGCCCGCTGCGCCGGCGCCGACGACGTGGCCGCGGCGGTCCGGTTTGCGCGGGAGCACGACCTCGTCGCGTCGGTCCGGGGCGGCGGCCACTCCGTCGCCGGCCTGTCGGTCTGCGACGACGGGCTGATGATCGACCTCTCCCTGATGAAGGCGATCCGAGTCGACCCCGCAGCCAGAACGGTCAAGGCCGCCGGCGGGCTCCTCTGGGGCGAGCTCGACCGGGCCACCCAGCCGTTCGGCCTGGCCACGACCGGAGGGATCATCAGCCATACGGGCATCGCCGGCCTCACCCTCGGCGGCGGGCTCGGGCACCTCATGCGCAAGCACGGCTTGACGGTCGACAACCTCCTGTCGGTCGACCTGGTGACCGCCGAGGGCCGGCAGGTCCATGTCGACGCCACATCCGACCCCGACCTGTTCTGGGGCTTGACAGGCGGAGGTGGGAACTTCGGCGTCGCCACCAGCTTCGAGTACCGGCTCCACCCCGTCGGGCCGATGATCCTCGGGGGCCCGATCCTGTGGCCGGTGGATGCTGCGCCCGACGTCCTCCGCTCTCTTGGGGACCTCGCCTCCCAGGCCCCTGACGAACTGGGTATCACCATCGGTCTGGTGCCGGCGCCGCCCGCTCCTTTCGTCCCGGTGGAGTGGTTCGGGAAGCCGGTGGCGGCGCTGATCCTGTCCTGGGTCGGCAACCCTGCCGAGGGCGCCGCCGCCATGGCACCGCTCCGAGCGATCGGCACGCCGATCGCGGACGCCGTCCGTCCGATGCCCTACCTCGCGCTGCAGTCGATGCTCGACGGCGGCGCGCCCCACGGGCGGCACTACTACTGGAAGGCCCATCGCCTGCCGGCACTCACCGACGGTGTCATCGACGTCTTCCTGGAGAGGACGGCGTCGATGACCGGCCCGTTCTGCCAGATCAACGGCTGGGCCGTCGGTGGTGCAGTGAGCCGGATCGCCGAGGATGCAACAGCGGTGGGCGATCGCAACCCTGGCTTCGAGATGAGCCTTACCGCCGGGTGGGCGCCGTCGGACGCTCCCGGTGACCACCACAAGCGCTGGGTCCGGGACGGATGGGAGGCACTGCGGCCCCACGGCGACGGCGTCTACGCCAACTTCATCTCCGACGAGGGCGCAGCCGGTGTGGAGTACGCGTACGGGAACCGGCTCGACCGGCTGCGAGCCCTCAAGGACCGCGTCGATCCGGACAACTTCTTCCGCATGAACGCCAACATCGCCCCGAGCCGGCGGGTGGGGGAGGCGGATCGCTGACACTCGTGCTCGTCCTCCAGGACCGTGGCATGCAGTTGCGGGGCCTTATGCGCCGCGCCGGTGCCCGGCGACGGTCGCCCCGGGCGGGGAGGCCGGGCCGATATGGGTCACGGCCCGGTCGAAGCCGGCGAGCACCCGCTCCAGCTCGGCGGCTTGTTCGGCGGACTGGCCGGCCAGGGCGGCCGCGGCCATCCGGGCGCCGGCCACCAGGGCGGCCAGCTCCTCGACCTTCAGCGTGGCCCGGAGCACCCCGGGCCGGTCCCAGTCCAACCTCATCTCAGGCCGCCGACGCCTTGACGTGCTCGACCACGCGGCCGATCTGGGCCTTGAAGTCGTCGTAGTCGACCTGCATGCCGTTGATGTAGGTGCTCCACCCCACGACGACCTTGGTGTAGTGCACGGCTTCCTCGACCTCGTCGTCCGTGGCGCCGAACAGCCGCGCCGCCTCGGCGTGGAAGAGGATGCAGTAGCGGCACTTGGTGGCGGCCGCCACGCCGAGGCCGATCAGCTCCTTGTACTTGTTCGGGATCAGGGTCTCGCCGAACTGGACGCCCTTGAGGAGCTCCCACTCGGCGTCGATGAACTGGTCGGGCACCTGGTCGATGAAGCCGATCACCTCCCCGAACATCTCCTTCATCTCCCGGTGCACGTCGGTCCTGGCCATTCCGGTCGCCTCCCTTTGCTCGGGCCGCTCTTGGTGCGGCCATACCGGCAAACTACGGACCGGCCCCTGCAGAACCCCTGCACCCGCCCGCGGCCCGGCTGCAGGGCGTTTGCAGGGCCGATGCCGGAGGATGGGAGCATGCGACGACCGAGACCGGGACTGGTCGGGGGCCCGCAAAGGTGACCGGCCAGCACGCCCTCACGCCGTCCGTGGACGCGCTTCTCGCCGGTGCCGAACGCCGGGAGCCGTTCGTGAATCCCGACGGGCGGTCGGCCACCACGTTCGAGCGGGTGTGGATCGGCGGCGCACCCCACGTCGTGAAGTACGTCCACCTCGACCACGACTTCACCATGCGGGTGTCGGGGGATCTGGGTTGCCGGCCGGTGCGGGCGTGGGCGTGCGGGCTGCTCGACGCGGCTCCCCACCTCATCGATCACGCCATCGTCGGTGCTGCCGCCGGCTACGGCCGCAACGGCTGGGGTGGCGCACTCCTCATGCGCGATGTCTCCGCCGAGCTGGTTCCCGCCGGCGCCGGCCTCCAGCCCACCGGGGAGCACGCCACCTTCCTCGATCACCTCGCCGGGTTCTGCGCGGCCACGTGGGGTTGGCGCGACGACCCGGTGTCGGGCCCTGGGTTGCTGCCCTACGCGGCTCGCTGGGCATGGTTCGGGTACGCGGCCCTCGACGGCGAGCGCCACCTCGGGTGGCCGGAGCGGGTGCCGCAGGTGGCGACGACCGGCTGGCAGCGGTTCGCCGAGCGAGCGCCCGCTGACCTCGCCTGGCTTGTCGACCGGCTGCGCCGGGACGTCACGCCGCTGGCGGGCGCGCTGCGGCGAACGCCCTCCTGCCTCGTGCACGGCGACGTCAAGGCGTCCAACCGGGGCAGGGCCAAGGACGGGCGAACGGTGCTGATCGACTGGGCCTACGTGGGCGAAGGGCCGGCCTGCCACGAGCTGGCGTGGCACCTGGCCCTTGATCGCTCGCGCCTGCCCCTCGCCAAGGAGGCGACGGCGGAGCTCTTCCGCGCCGCGCTCGAGCGCCATGGCGTCGACACCGACGGGTGGTGGGACCGCCAGCTCCGGCTGTGCCTGCTCGGCGCCCTCGTCCAGTTCGGGTGGGAGAAGGCGCTGGGCGACGAACACGAGTTCGACTGGTGGTGCCACGCCGCCCGGCTCGGCGCGGCGATGCTGTGACCATCGACTCGGTCGCCGCCTACTCGGTCACCGGCGGGGCGTGGCAGAGCGGCCCGGGCCGGATCTACGACCGGCTCGCCGCCGTGCTCGTGGCCCGTTCCCCGGCGTCGCTCCGCGGCCGGCGGGTACTCGACGTCGGTGCGGGCACCGGGGCGGCGAGCCGGGCCGCGCTCGGCGCCGGCGCGGCATCGGTCGTGGCCATCGACGCTGCCGTCGGGATGCTCGCTCACGAGAGCTCGGCGCGCCCGGCGGCGGTGGCCGCTGATGCCCTCGCTCTACCCTTCCCCGGCGCCTCCTTCGACGCTGCGCTGGCCGCGTTCTCCCTGAACCACCTCACCGACCCGGCCGGTGGCCTTCGGGAGATGTCACGGGTCACCCGTCATGGTGGGCCGCTGGTCGCCGGCAGCTATGCCGCCGACGACGATCACCCGGTCAAGGCCGCAGTCCAAGCCGCGCTCGAGGCGCGGGGCTGGGCGCCCGAACCGTGGTACATCACCGTCAAGACCGACGCCGTGCCGCTCCTCTCCACGATCGAGAGCTCTCTGACCGTCGCCGCGGCCGCGGGGCTCGATGCTGCCTGCGAGCACGTCCGCGTCGCCTTCCCCGAGCTCGACGCCCGTGATCTCGTGGCCTGGCGGCTCGGGATGGCACAGCACGCCCCGTTCGTCGGCCGCCTGTCGCCGGACGACCGGGAACGCGTCGAGGCCGACGCGATGGCGCGGCTGGGCGCCCCGCCGCCGCCGCTGGTCCGCTCCATCCTCGTGCTGCGTGCCGTCAAGCCCTGAGCACCCGGGTGGCGAAGCGGGAGGCGGCGTCGCGACCCTCCCCGGTGGCGGCGACGACGGCCCCGGCACGCCGCTCGGCATCTGCACGCCACGCGTCGCAGCCGCGGGCCGCGGCCAGCGCGGCGACGAGCGGCCAGCCGTCCAGCACCGCGCACACGCCGAGGCCGTCGATCACCGGGATGAGCCGCTCGGTGGGGATCGACGTGTCGGCCAGCCCCGCGACCGCGCCGGCCAGGAGCTCGTAGCGCCCGGCCCCACGGCCCGCAGCGTCGGCCGCGACCACCGTTGCGAAGCCCAGGGCGGCATCGGGATCACCGTCGGCCAGCGCCAGGCGGGCCCGCAGCAGGCCCAGGCGATGCCGCTGGTGCCAGGCCATGGTGCCGCTCCAGGACTCCATGACCGCCAGCCGCTCCGCCAGAGCCGCGGCTTCACCGAGGTCGCCTCGCATCAGGCACCCGTCGGCCAGGTCGAGCAGCGCCACATAGTGTCCCTCGGCCATCCCGTCGGCCAATGGCCCAGCGTCACCGCCCGTGCTCTCGTAGGCCTTCCGGTTGCCTTCGTCCGCCTCGGTCTCCCGCCCCGACCACCGCAGGACCCATGCCCTGACGTTCGCGGCGGGGGCGGCGAACCGGGTCCCGATGAGGCCCGTTCGGGCGATGGAGGACTCGAGCTCGGCCGCGGCTCGCAGCGCATCGGCCACCCGCCCCAGCTGGCCGAGGGCGAGGATGCGGTAGAACCGCAGGTGGAGCGGCGCCCACGGGTGGGCCAGGCCGTCGGGGTCGACCATCGGCCGGGCGAGGGTGTCGAGGGCCTCCGACGGGCGTCCTTGGTGGACCCTCACGCCGGCGAGCCAGACGTCGGCGATGCCCTGGACCCGCGGAGGCCCGTCCGTGACAGCGGTGAGGCGCTCCACCGCGCCGGTCAGATCACCGGCCCCGTGGCGGACCCGCCCGCCGAGCGCGAGGGCGCTGACCCGCACGGCGGCGTCGTCGGCGCGCGCCGCGGCCTGGTCGGCGTAGGCGCGGGCTTCGTCGTAACGGCGCCGGTAGTACGCGACCCATCCGGCGACCTCGAGGGCTGGTGCGCCACCGCCGAGGGCGACGGCCCGTTCGGCGTCCGCCGCCGCGGCCTCGAAGTCGCCCCGTGCCATCCGGAGCCGTGCCCGAGCGCCGTATCCGCCCGCCGTCTCGACAAGGTCGAGCGCGGAGGCGACGTGCTCCTCGGCGGCGTCGAGGTCGAACCGGCTGGACGCGGCATGGCCGGCGGCAAGGAAGGAGGACGACGCCAGCGCCCTGTCCCCTCCCGCCCGGGCATGGACGGCCACGGCCAGCGGGTCGGAGAGGGGACGAGATGCAAGGGCGCGGGCGGCCATCTGGTGCACGAGCGCGCGTCGCGCCGCGCCCATCGTCACCGCGATCGCCTCCCGGACCAGTTCGTGCCGGAAGCCGAACCCGCTCCCGCGCTCGACCACCACGCCGGCGACCGCCGCCGCTTCGAGCCGGGCGAGGACGTCCACCACCGGTGTGCCCGCTACCTGGGCGACCAGCTCCAGGTCACATTCCGGCCCCAGGACGGCTGCGGTCCGCAGCGTGGCGGCAACCTCGCTTCCGAGGGAGTCGACCTGCGCGGCGACGGCGTCGCGCAAGGTGGGCGGGAGCTCCTCGTCGCCGGAAGCGGCAAGGGCGGCGAGCACCAGTGGGTTGCCGCCGCTGCGCTCGTACAGGACGGGCGCCCGTTCCGGGCCCACCAGGTCGGCCACTGCGTCCCGGTCGAGCGGCCCCAACCGGATCCGGTGGGTCGGATCGAGGCCGCGTGCGCCGCCCGGTCGTGTCGTGACGACCACCAGCATGCGCTGCATGCGCCGCTGGGCGAACGAAAGCCAGGCGCGCGTGCCGGCCCCGGCGAGGTGCAGGTCGTCGATCACGAGGACCACCGGCCGTTCCTCGCCGAGACGCCCGAACGCGCCCACAAGCGCCGCGAACAGCCGGGCACGGGCGACATCGGGGTCCCTCACCACCGTCTCGCCGGCGCCGGCGACCGGCGCCAGCAGCGGCGCCAGCCTGGCGGCGTCGTCGCCCAGTATCACCGCGGCACGCTCTGCGCCGATCACGCGGAGGTGCTCGGCGAGTGCGTCCGCCACCGGCTGGAGGGGGAGGTCGCGCCCGAGCTCGTCGCAGTGGCCCCGGACGACGACCGCGGCGCCCTCGATGAGTCGCGACCATCCGTCCACAAGGGTCGTCTTGCCGATTCCGGCATCGCCCTCGACGACGACGAGGGCGATGCCACCGGCTGCAGCCACGCCCAGGCCCGCGTTGAGGGAAGCCAGTTCGGCGGCCCGTCCGACGACCTTCGGTCGGTCGGCGCCGGGGACGGCTGCCGGCACCCTGTCCCCGTCGGCGGCGGCCAGCGCCACCGCATGCAGCGACTCGGTCTCCGTGGTGGGCGGCACACCGAGCTCCTGGGAGAGTCGCTCCCGCACGCGGGCGTAGGCGGCCAGGGCCGAGGCCGGCCGCCGGGCCACCAGATGAGACCGCATGAGCGCACGGAGCAGCACCTCGTCGTACGGATCGCCGGCAAGTGCCTGCTCGGCCAGGGCGGCGGCTCCGTCGTGGTCGCCGGCGGCGACCGCGGCGTCGACGGCCAGCCGCCGGACGCGCCGTACGACTGCCTCGACGGCGCCGCGCTCCGCTTCCACCCACTCGCCTTCCTCGTCCGGCAGCAGCGGGCCCCGGGCGAGGGCCAGTGCGGCGCCGGCAGCAGCCCTCGCCACACCGACACGGCCGTCGGCGAGAGCGGCGGCCGACGTCGATGCCAGCTCTTCCAGCTGATCGAGGTCGAGCCACTCGGTGAACAGGGCGTAGCCCTCGTCGGTCCTCGTGATCCGCTCCGCGCCCAGCCCGCTGCGCAGGCGTGAGACGAGCACCCCCACCTGGTCGGCGGGCCGGGACGGCAGCGCGTCGCCCCACAGGACGTCGACGATCCGGTCGACCGACACCGGCCGGCCACGGGCGAGCGCGAGCAACTTCAGCAACATCCGGCCCTTCCGGCTGCCCAGGTCGCGGTCGGCGACACCTTCGACCTCGAACCGTCCCAGGAGTCGCACGCGCACCCGCCCATTCTCGTGCAGGCGCCGGCGACAGTGACGACCACCCTGCCTCGGGCAGCCGGCCGCGGTGCGTGCTGGAATGCCTGCGTGCGGGCCATAGTGCAACGCGTCAGCCGTGCCTGCGTGCGCGTCGACGGCCAAACGGTCGGGCAGATCAGGACAGGGCTGTGCGTCCTCATCGCCGTCACCCATACCGACGGACCGGCTGAGGCCGACCGCATGGCCGACAAGCTGGCCAACCTCCGGCTGTTCGGCGACCGGGCCGGCGTGATGAACAGATCGGTCGTCGAAGCGGGCGGGGGGGTTCTGGTGGTGAGCCAGTTCACCCTCTACGGCGACACCAGCCGGGGCCGGCGCCCGTCGTGGTCGGCCGCCGCTCCCGGAGCCCACGCCCAACCGCTGCTCGACATGGTCGCCGCCAGGTTGCTGGACCACGGGCTGTCCGTCGCGACCGGCCGGTTCGGTGCCCACATGGCGGTGGAGCTCGTCAACGACGGGCCGGTCACCGTGTTGGTCGACGTGCCCTGATCAACCCATGGTGACGGGAACCTAGTGCCGCTACCGGCCATCGAACGGCGCCATCTGGGAGGTCGGAAGTTCTCCGGGCGAACGTGCGTGAAGGGAAAGCTCCACGGCCTGGCCGCGATGATCGGAATGCCGGCCTTCCTGATCGCGGCGGTCGCCCTGCACCGGTCGCTCCGCCGCCACTCCGCCGTGTCGAGCCACGCCGTGAGCGTCGCCACCGTCGCCCTCGTCGCCGCCGTCGTGGTCTTTGCGGTGCCGATGGCGGCCATGTGCGACAGCGCTCCGGCGGACCCGTCGGTTCGCATCGGAGGGCCCAGCCTCGTACTTCCCGTCAAGAGAGAGGAAGTACGGCCGGCCCATCACCTACCGGAAGGAACTCATCGCCGCGAGCGAGCTCACCAAGCACATGGACCTAGTCGCTTGGCTGAAGTCCGAACACGGGATGGGTCACGGCCACGCCAACGCCCTCGTCGCAGACACGCTCCGCAAAGGCCGCTGAAACGCAGCGCCTCACCGATGACCCGCTTCGGCACGACCAAAGCGGGTCATCGCCGCGTCGACCTCCACGCCGAGGCCCGCAAGGCCTACTGCACCCGACCGAGTGATTCCGACCTTGGAATCGGCCAATTGCGGCGAGGCACGTGTCCCCTATCCGCGAGGCGTTCGGGCTCGACACCGCGACCCTTACGTGGGCGCCCGAAAAGGGCCCATCCCCGACGACGCTCGCCGTCGACCGACGCCCGCCGGCACCCAACTGCCTCACCGAGTGGGCTCGGGGGCGCTGTCGCGGGCCGGCTATCTGCGGTCGTTCCTCACCACGGCCCACCCGCGCCGCCAGACGTAACGCCCGTGGTGGTATCGGGCATGGCCTTGGCCGTCCAGCCTGGCGGCGGCTCTCCGACGTCCTCCCAGCGCGTGACGTAGTGCTCGAGGAAGACCTGGCCTACCAGCTCGTTCCGACTGCGGACGCCGGTCTTCCCGAAGATGGACTTCAGATGGTCCTGCACCGTGTAGGGCGAAACATGCAGGGCCAGCGCGATCTCCTTGGTGGACCGCCCCTGCATGCACAAGCGGGTGATCTGTGACTCCCGCGACGTGAGCCCGTACGCCACCGCCACCAGCGGGGCGACCTCGTTCGGCGTCGCCGGCTGGATGATCACCGCTGTGCGCTCGTCGGCCCCGCCGGACAGCGGCGTGCCGTAGACCACCAGCCACGAGCCCGTCCTGGTCTGCACCCTTGAGCGAGCGGACAGCTGGAGCGGGTCGCGGACGTCTCGCATGGCCCGTGCCCTAGCTGCCACCGCGTGGAGGATCTTGGACTCGGTGAGCGGCTCTGGACGGGGCTCCTCGACCATCTCGTTGATCCAGTGCTCGGCTGCCGGGGAGATCGACTCCGCCCGACCCTCCTCGTCGAAGACCACGACGCCGGGACCGACGGTGATCAGCTCGTCGGCGGGGGCCGCCATGGCGGCAACCAGCGCCCGGCGGAACGCCTCGGCCAGGATCTCCGACAGCGACGCGGCAAAGCTCACATCGTCCTCGGTGAACCACGGCCGGTCCTCCTCGCGGAGGAACCCGGCTCCCCCCCAGTAGGTCCCATCGTCAGCCACGAAGGAGACGCGCAGCTCGTCACCGATGCCGTAGGCCTGGTGCGAGCGATGCCGGGCACTGCGCAACATGTCGCCGTGGGTCGCCAGGCTGGTGGCGCCGGCTCGCCGGCCGCTGCGGGCCAGGAACCACCACTTGTTCACGTCCTCGACGACGTACTCGTGCTCGGCCAGCCAGGAGCCGGAACATCCCACGTTGCGGTTGATGCTGCCGGTGAAGAGCACCGTTCCGGGGTCGACGGCGTGCCAGCAGCTCCGGTCGTGGGGCAGCACGCGGCCCACGGCGTCGCTGGCGGCGCTCACGAACGACACCCGATCGAGCCCGCTCCTGGCCAGGGTGACCAGCTCGTCGCGCACGCGCCGGAACCTGTCGCTGGGCACGTCGCCCAGGCTACGACGGCCCGAGCCGGGGCGTCACTCCCACATTTCTGGGGGTGGACGGGGCCGGATACCCGCGCATCTGGGATTCCCGCCGTGGCTCGCGGCGTGGACCATGAGCTGGAACGTCTCATGACAGGAAGGAACCCTCATGACCACCACCGAGCAACTCCACGCCGTCTCGGCCCCGAATGTGACTGCGGATCCAATCCTCCGCCTGGCCTCGGGGTTCATGGCCGCCAAGCACCTGTTCGCCGCCAGTGAGCTGGGCCTCTTCGAGGCGCTGGCAGATGCCCCCGCCACCCTCGACGCCCTCACCGCCCGCACCGGGCTGACCCGACGGGCTGCCCGCATCAGCGCAGACGCCATGGTGGCGCTCGGCATCCTCGAGCGAGACGGTGACCTCTACCGCAACGGCCCGGCGGCCGACCGCTTCCTGGCCGGGAAGTCCCACTCCGACCTGCGGCCGCTGCTGCGCTTCTGGGACGAGATCAGCTACCCCATCTGGGTGGACTTCGCCGAATCGCTGGCTCGCGGGCCGGTCCACGAGGTGTTCGAGCTCGACGAGGAGAAGCAGGCGATCGCCTCCGCCGGCATCGAGGCCGTCCTGGCAGGACCGGCGAACGCCCTCGGCCAGGTTGTCGACTTCTCCTCCTGCCAGCGGCTGCTCGACGTGGGTGGCGGCACCGGCTCCTGGTCGATCGCCACGGCGCGGCACCACCCGCACCTCCGGGGCACGATCGTGGAGCTCCCCGCCGTGGCGGTGCTCGCCGAGCAGCGCATCGCCGGCGTCGGACTGGCGGACCGGCTCACGGTGGTGGCGGCCGATGCCATGGCCGACGACCTCCCCCGGGGCCACGACACCGTCCTGGTCGCCAACCTGGTCCACTACGGGTCGCCCGAGTCGAACGCGAAGCTGCTGGGCCGCATCCGCGCCGCTGTGCAGCCGGGAGCCAAGCTCCTCCTGGCCGACTTCTGGACCGACCCCACCCACACCGAACCGGTGCAGGCCGCCCTCATGGCCGGAGAGTTCGCCGCCCACCTACGCGAAGGCGACGTCTACAGCGTCGAGGAGGTCCGCGATTGGTTGCCGGCGGCCGGCTGGTGCTTCCTGGACCACCTGCCCCTTGCTGGCCCTCAGAGCCTGATCCGCGCCGAGGCAGTGTGAGGTGCGGCGCGGCGGCGAGTGATGGCTGAAGCCTGCTGTCGGTAGGTGGGCCGCTGCGCCGAGGCGCTCGAGGGTACGAGGCGGCCGCTTGTGCCCGACCGTCGTCGGGGACGGTAGGCCGTGCGGATGCTCCTCCAAGACCTTTAGACCGCTCAGCCGTGGCTGCACGACCGAGCCGGGGCCTTCGCCACCCGGGCGCCAGATGACTCCCGCGACGCCCTCTGCCGTTTTGAGCGTATTGCGAAACGGGAAGAGCGAAGTCGTCACTCAAGACCGAGGGGAAGGAACGACACGATGAAGGTAGCGGCAAGAAGGGCACCGATCATCGGCGTGATGCTGACCTTGGCGCTCACCCTCACAGCGAGCAGCGCCGGAGCGGCAGCCAGCGGCACCTTCATTCTCGAGGGCCTGACGCTGGCGGGAACGCAGTTCGGCACGCCGAGCGGACAGCCCACCACGGTGCCCACCGACCCGCTACAGATCCCCGTCGTGAACGGAGATCGCTTCTTGTACTCGACAATTACGTGCGCCAGCCCCTTCCCGCCGTTCAACAACGTCGGGCTGCACTTCGACCCCGACTACCCCGGGATCGCCGACCCGGCGTCGGTCCGTCACGAGCTCCAGGGAACGGTCACGCACGGATCGGGTGACCGGGGAGCCATCCAGGGGACCATCACCTCCTACCTCTGTCAGGGCGGAGTGCGCGCCGACCAGATCATCGTGTCCTTCCAGGCTGAGTTCTTCCCGACGTCGGCCACCTCAGTTCTGCTGGCGGGCGGGGGCCCGGTGCGAACCACGGGGGGACTCGCCTTCTCCGGCGGGGGGCGGATCATCGCAGGAACCGGACGGTTTGCAGACCTGCAGGGGGGCGGGATACTCACCGGTCAGTTCACCTGCCTCCCGGGCACTCTGCAGCGGAACGGGGCGGCCAGCTGTGCCGCCCTGGGCGCGTACTCCGAGGCGCCCTTCCAGCTTCGCGGCGACTTCTACGACCCCACCGCATAAGACCATCCCGGAGTCCTCCTCCTGCCGTCAGCGCGCATATCACGGTCGTCAGACGCCTTAGGGCGGCGCATGCTCGGGCCCTCGGCGACGGCGGGCAACGTGGGATCGCGATAAGCGCTTCGACCTCGCTCGAGACGGCGGTGCTGGCGATGCGGTGATCCAGCGCTGAACGGCGTCGCGGTTCAGCGGGCCCTGTTGGCCCGACAGCAGCCGCCCGTGGGCATGGGCACCGTGGGTCTGCCGGTAGGCCTCCCGCAGCTCGACAGCTCACCGACGCGCATGCCGGTGCGGGCCAAGACCTCGCCACCCGGCGCTCGAGCCATCACCCGCTTGTCATGCGAACCGCGCCGGCGAGATGTTCACGAACGTTCAGCGCTCTGCCCAAGGAGCTGCGGCACTGCCCACCCTGAACGTGCCTGCCGGGCGAAGATGCGCCTCCGACGGGATGGGAGGAGGCGCTCCCCGGGGACAGCCTGGTCCGTCATGTACTTGTAGTGTCAAGTCCCCGTTCTGACCTGCCGTTTTGCAGCCCCAACGGGATTCGAACCCGTGTCGCCACCTTGAGAGGGTGGTGTCCTAGGCCTCTAGACGATGGGGCCGTGATCGGAGCAGCACCCTACTCCGTTGGCTCGGGGGGGAGGACTCGAACCCCCAACGACAGGACCAGAACCTGCTGTGTTACCGATTACACCACCCCCGAACGGGCCGGACCAGCCTAGCTCACCCCCGGGACTTCACTACGTCGTTGATGCTCGCCTGCCGGCGGAAGCCGACGATCCGGCCGACGGCGACGGCCACCGTCTCGCGGGCCATATAACGGGCCTCGGTCATCCCTCGAATCGGGCTGGTCTTGGTGGGCGACGAGTGGCCCTCAAGGCCGAGCTCGGACGCCATGGCCCGTATGCGCAACGAATGAAAGGGGTCGGACACGAGGAGCACCTCGTCGATCTGCCGGTCGTCGAGGAAGTTGGCGGCCGCCGCCAGTGATTGCCACGAAGAGGTGCCCGAGACCTCTCGGAGCACGTCGTGATCGGGCACTCCCCGCTGGATCAGGTAGTTGGCCGACGCCGTGGCCTCGGTGAACTTGTCGCCAGGCTGGTTGCCGCCGGTGACCACGATCACCGGCGCCAGCTCCCGTTGGTAGAGCTGGATGGCGTGGTCCAGCCGGGCGGCCAGCACCGGCGACGGGACGCCGTCGTACTGGGCGGTGCCGAACACGACGATGGCCTGCGCCGGCCGGGCTTCGTCGTTTCGGGCCGCCAGCCACACCTGGACGAACGTCACGGCCAGGTACAGGACCACCGCAGCCAGGAGGGCGACCGCGACCTTGAGGGCCAGCTTCACGACGAAAACGGCAAGTGGTCCTTTGCTCGAGCCAACCGTTCCAGCGTGCGGTCCCTACCCAGCAGGTGCAAGGACTCGAACAGCGGCGGTCCGACCGTGCGACCGGTGACTGCCACCCGGATGGGCGCCTGGGCTTTGGCCAGCTTCAGCCCGTGACGGTCGGCCAGCGCCGCGGTCAAGCGGTGCAACTCGCCGGAGTCCCAGTGGGCGTCCCGGTAGCAGGCGATGGCCTCGTCGAGGACGCCGGCCGCTGCGGGGTTCTGGGTGATCGCCTTGTCCCATGCCACCTCCTCGACGGCCGGCTCGTCCAGGAAGAGGAAATCGACCATCGCCGGCACCTCGGCCAGCGTGCGCGCCCGCTCCTGCACGTGCGCGGCGACCGCCTCGAACACGGCAAGGTCGAAGTTCTCCGGCGGCCAGGGAGGGTCGGTCTCCAGCCACGGCAGGCACTCCCTGACGAAGGTGGCGACGGGCAGGGCACGGATGTACTCACCGTTGACGGCCTCGAGCTTCTTCACGTCGAAGAACGCCGGCGACGGCTTCACGTCCTCGATGCGGAACTCGGCCACCATGTCGTCGATCGGCAGGATCTCTCGGTCGTCCTTGGGCGACCAGCCGAGCAGGGCCAGGTAGTTCCGCATGGCCTCGGGCAGGAAGCCGCGCTCCCGGTACTCCTCGACGGCCACGTCGTCGCGCCGCTTGGAGAGCTTCTGGCGCTTCTCGTTCACGATGAGCGGGAGGTGGGCGTACACCGGCGGGTGGTCGTCGCCGAGTGCCTGACGGATCAGGAGCACCTTCGGCGTCGAGGCCAGGAGGTCCTCGCCCCGGATCACGTGGGAGATGGCCATGTCCATGTCGTCGACCGCATTGGCCAGCAGGAAGACCGCCGTCCCGTCGGTGCGCTGCACGACGAAGTCCTCGATTGCCGCATGGTCGAACGTGACGTCGCCCCGAATGACGTCGTGGACGACCGTCGCCCCCTCGTCGGGAGCACGGAAGCGCACGGCGCCCGAGGTCAGGCCCCGGTCGCGGCAGAACCGGTCGTAGCCGGCGTCGTCGCGGGTGCGCGCCCGCACGTCGTCGCGGGTGCAGTCGCAGTAGTAGGCGTGGCCGGAGTAGCGGAGGGCGGCGACGGCCTCGGCGTAGGCGCCGGCCCGCTCCGACTGGTGGTGCGGCCCCTCGTCCCAGTCGATCCCGAGCCAGCGCAGCGTGCGCAGGATGCCGTCGACGAGGCCCTCCCGGAGCAGCGCGGCGTCGGTGTCCTCGATGCGAAGGACGAACACGCCGCCCACCGAGCGGGCGAAGAGCCAGTTGAACAGCGCGGTCCGGGCACCGCCCACGTGCAGGAAGCCGGTCGGCGCGGGAGAGAATCGGACGCGGACGGTCACCCCGGTCACGGTAGCCTCGGCACCCCATGGCAAAAGCGGTATTGACATCGAGGTCCGAGGACTTTCCCAAGTGGTACCAGGACGTGGTGGCCAAGGCCGAGCTGGCCGACAACGGTCCCGTCCGGGGCACGATGGTCATCCGCCCCTACGGCTACGCCATCTGGGAGCGCATGCAGACCGAGCTCGACCGGCGCATCAAGGCCGCCGGCGCCGAGAACGCCTACTTCCCCCTGTTCATCCCCGAGTCCTACCTGCGGCGGGAGGCCGAGCACGTCGAGGGCTTCAGCCCCGAGCTGGCGGTCGTGACCCACGCCGGCGGCAAGGAGCTGGAGGAGCCCGCCGTCGTCCGGCCCACCAGCGAGACCATCATCAACGTCTTCTTCTCCAAGTGGGTGCAGAGCCACCGCGACCTCCCTCTGCTGATCAACCAGTGGGCCAACGTCGTGCGCTGGGAGCTGCGACCCCGGGTGTTCCTGCGCACCACCGAGTTCCTCTGGCAGGAGGGACACACCGCCCACGCCACCCAGGACGACGCCAGGGCCTACGCCCTGCGCATCCTCCACGACGTCTACGAGGACTTCGCCCGCGACGTCATGGCCGTCCCCGTGCTGGTCGGCCGCAAGACCGAGCGTGAGCGCTTCGCCGGCGCCGACGCCACCTACACCCTCGAAGGGATGATGGGCGACGGCAAGGCGCTGCAGATGGGCACCAGCCACGAGCTGGGCCAGAACTTCGCCAAGGCGTTCGACATCACGTTCCAGTCCTCCGGGGGGACCTCGGAGCACGCCTGGCAGACGTCGTGGGGGGTTTCGACGCGCCTGATCGGGGCGCTCATCATGGCCCATGGCGACGACGCCGGCCTGCGGGTGCCTCCGACCTTGGCCCCTGTCCAGGCGGTCGTGGTCCTCGTGCGTGACGAGGACGGAGCCGGCGAGCGGGCGGCATTGCTCGCCAACGAGCTGGCCGGCTCCGGGGTGCGGGTGCGCCTCGACGACCGGGTGGAGACCGGCTTCGGCCGGCGGGCGGTGGAGTGGGAGCTGAAGGGCGTGCCCGTCCGCATCGAGGTGGGGCCCCGTGACCTCGCCGGCGGCACGGTGACCCTGGTCCGGCGCGACGTCGCCGGTGAGAAGGCCACGGTGCCCATCGAGGGACTCGGGCACCGGGTCAGGGACATGCTGGCCGAGATACAGACGTCGCTCTACAAGCAGGCCCTCGACCGTCGGGAGAACGGGACGGTCGACGCCGCCGACGTCGGCGAGGCCCGCGAGGCGGCCCAGAAGGGCTTCGCCCGGGTGCCGTGGGATCTGATCAGGGACTCCGAGACCGACCTGGCCGCCGACGCTCTCACCGTCCGCTGCCTCCAGACCGCCGACGGCGGCATCCCCGGCTCGTCCGCCGAGCCCGGCCTGACGGCCACGGTGGCCAAGGCCTACTGAGCCGAGAGGTGCTCCAGGAGGAGCCGGTTCAGCACGTCCGGCACCTCCTCGGGGATCCAGTGGCTGACGGCCTGGAGGATCTCGGACCGGTACGGCCCGTCGACGTGGCGAGCCGTGGCCTCGGCTCCTTCACGAGCCACAGCGACGTCGCCCGTGCTCCAGACGTAGAGCGTCGGGACGGTGACGCTCCCGATCCCCACCAGGTCGAGATCGATGGCCCGGTACCAGTTGAGGGCGCCGGTCAGGGCGCCCGGCTCGGACATGGCCCGCACCCGCTCGTCGATGTCGAGCGGGTACGCGGAGGCCGCCAGCGCCGCGGCCAGACCACCGTTCAGCAGTACCTCCTCGGCGACTTCGGCCATGCGGAAGAAGGCGACGTACCCGGACTGGGCCCGCTGGTCGCTGCCAGGTGACACCAGCGCGGTGGCGAAGGCCAGGGGGTGCGGCACGGAGAGGGCGGTGAGGCTCCGGATGCGTTCGGGGTACCTGGCGGCAAGATGCCAGCCCACGACGGCGCCCCAGTCGTGGCCCACGACGTGGAACGGCTCGGGGCCGCCGATCGCGAGTGCGTCGGCGACGAGATGGCCGATCCGGTACAGGTCCACGTCGGCGGGGCGGGCACGGGGCGAGTACCCCCGCTGGTCGAACGCCACCGCTCGATAGCCGGCGCCGGCCAGCGCCTCCATCTGCGGCCGCCACATGCCTGCCGACTGCGGGAAGCCGTGCAGCAGCAGGACCAGCTCGCCGTCGTCGGGGCCGGCGACCAAGGCGTCGAAGGTGAACCCGGCGGCGTCGAAGTGCGTTTGGTCAGGTGCCATAGGGCCGTCAGATGACCGAACGTCCGGCGTCACGTCGCCAGCAGCGACCGCCACTCCCCCAGCCGTTGACGGACCGCCGCCGGCGTCAGCCGGAGGGTCGATTCGGGCACCAGGTCGACGATCTCGCGCTGGTCCCAGTAGTGGTGCGACGCGCCGGCGAAGAGCGGCCGGCGGAACTCGACGAGGTCGGCCGGCGCCTGGTCGAGGAAGCCCCACAGGCCGAAGGCGAGCTCGAGGTCGTAGATGACCGGCGCACGGCCGAACAGTGAGGCCCGGGCCATGCCCACACCGACGCAGCCGGCCTCGGCGTCGTGGGAGTCCTCGCTCTCGGTCAAGATCAGCCGGCCGTGGAACTGACGCACCAGCGTCAGGGCGTAGCCCTGGTCGGGGCCCTGCTTGCCGAACAGCCGGCCGTCGGGCTGGCGCCCGATCAGGTCGCCGGGGCGGGTGGCCGTCCAGCCCCGGTGCCCGGGCACGTCGAGCGGCTCTCGCGGGCGGTCGCCCTGGGAGACGGGCACGTAATCGGGCGCTGCCATGGCGTTCTCCTACTCCTGGGTGCCGGCGTGCAAGAGGCCGCAGACGATGGAGTCTGACAGGGCCGGCCACGACGCTTCGATGATGTTCTCAGAGACGCCGATGGTGGGCCACGTCCGCTCGCCGTCGGTGGTGTCGATCAGCACCCGGGTGACGGCGGCTTCAGCACGGCCGGCGCCCGGGCGGAGAGCCCGTCGTCCTCGGGGTCGGCGCCGGGCCGGCCGCCCTCGATGTGCAGCCCCTCCTGCTGGCTGCCGTCCGCAGCGTGGTGTCGTAGATCTCTACCGCAGCGGGCAGATCGGGGATCTCAGCCCGAGACATGATCGAGCCAGTCCTTGTACTGGTCGACCTCGCCCCTCACGGTGGCGAAGTACGTCTCCTGGATCGCCTTGGTCATGGGCCCCGGCTCGCCGATCACCCGGTCGTCGACGGAGCGGATGGGCACCACCTCGGCCGCGGTGCCGGTCAAGAAGGCCTCCTCGGCCAGGTACAGGTCGGTGCGCAGCAGGTTGGCCTCGGCCACCTCGTAGCCGAGGTCCCGGGCGATGGTCATGACCGAGTGCTGGGTGATCCCCTCCAGGGCGCCGGCCGACACCGGCGGGGTCAGCAGGCGACCGTTCTTGACGATGAACAGGTTCTCGCCCGTGCACTCGCTCACGTAGCCCTGGGGCGACAGCAGGATGGCCTCGTCGTAGCCGGCTTTGAGGGCCTCGACCTTGGCCATCGACGAGTTCACGTACATGCCCACGCCCTTGGCCGCCACCGGGACCGCATTCGGGTCATGGCGCTGCCAGGTCGAGATCTTCATGCGCACGCCGTGCTTGATTCCCTCGTCGCCCAGGTAGGTGCCCCATGGCCACACCGCCACCGACACCCGCACCGGGCACGGGAGGGGGTTGAGGCCCATCTCGCCGTAGCCGAGGTACACCAGCGGCCGGATGTAGCAGGAGTCGAGGGCGTTGACCCGCACTGTGTCCTTGACCGCGTCGACCAGCTCGTCCTCGGTGAAGGGGATGTCGATCAGGTACACCTTGGCGCTGTTGAACAGGCGGTGGATGTGGTCGCGGAGGCGGAAGACCGCGGGCCCCCGGCTGGTGGCGTAGGCCCGGATGCCTTCGAAGACGCCGCTGCCGTAGTGGAGGGTGTGGGTGAGGATGTGCACGTTGGCGTCGTCCCAGTTGACGAGCTCCCCGTCCATCCAGATCTTCTCGACCTTCTGCAGCGGCATTTCTCCCTAGACCCTTTCTGCGACGGCGTCGCCCAGCTCCACAGTTGTACCGGCCCGGCCGGCGGTGGCCGCGCAGGCTTGGGCGACCCGGGCGGCGGCGTCGCCCTCGCCCAGGAACTCCAGCATCATGGCCGCCGAGCGTATGGCGGCGAGGGGGTTGGCCCGGCCCGTGCCCACGATGTCGGGCGCCGAGCCGTGCACCGGCTCGAACAACGACGGCCCCGTCCGCTCGGGGTTGAGGTTGGCCGAGGCGGCCAGGCCGATGCCGCCGGTGACGGCGCCGGCGAGGTCGGTGAGGATGTCGCCGAACAGGTTGTCGGTGACGATGACGTCGAAGCGGTCCGGCTTCTCCACCAGGTGGATGCAGGCGGCGTCGACGTGGCAGTAGTCGGTGGTGACGGCGGGGTGCTCGGCGGCGACCTCGGTGAACGTCCGCTGCCAGAGGTCGCCGGCGAAGGTGAGGACGTTCGTCTTGTGGACCAGGGTCAGGTGGCGGCGCTCCGAACCCCCGGCCCGCTCGAACGCGTACCGCACGCAGCGCTCGACCCCCATGCGGGTGTTCACCGAGCCCTGGGTGGCGACCTCCGCCGGCGTGCCCTTGCGCAGGAAGCCGCCCTCGCCGGCGTAGGAGCCCTCGGTGTTCTCCCGCACGACGGAGAAGCCGTCGAACGGGCGGAGGTTGATGTAGAGGTCCAGGGCGAAGCGCAGGCCCAGCAGCAGGCCCCGCTCGATGATGCCCGGCGGCACCCGTGGGTCACCGACGGCACCCAGGAGGATGGCGTCGAGGCGACGGAACTCCTCCAGCACGCTGTCGGGCAGGATCTCGCCGTCACGCAGCCAGCGGGCGCCACCGAGGTCGTAGTCGACCACGTCGAGGGCGACACCGGTGGCCCGCACCACCTTCATCGCCTCTGCCGTGACCTCCGGCCCGATGCCGTCGCCGCCGATGACGCCGATTCTGTGACCCAAGGGGCTCCTCCAGGAAAGAAAAAGACCGCCCGGAGGGGCGGTCGAAGAGCACACGCCGGCAGGGCGTGCGCTCAGTGCAGTACGGAAATGGTGCGGGGGAACATGCCTCCCGCAAGTGTGCCCTCCACGCCTGCTCGGCGCAATTGGGTTCCCCGGGTAGCCTCGATGGATGTCAGAGACGCACCTTTCCCAGGATGCCTACGAGCGGCTTCGGGCCGAGCTGGAGGATCTGACAACCCGCGGGCGCGTCGACATCGCCCGGGCCATCGAGACGGCGCGGGAGCTGGGCGACCTCAAGGAGAACGCCGACTACCACGCCGCCCGTGAGGATCAGGGCCGGATGGAGGCCCGCATCCGCCAACTCCAGTCGCTCATCGACAACGCGGTCATCGTCGACTCCTCCCAGGCGTCCGACACCGTGGGGCAGGGCAGCATCGTGGCCCTCCGCTACGAGGGTGACGACGACGCCGACCGCTTCCTCGTCGGCTCCATCGAGGAGCGCCGCGCCGACGTGGCCGTGGTCTCCCCTCAGTCCCCCCTCGGCCAGGCCCTGCTGGGCCGGCGCAAGGGCGACGTCGTCGAATACCAGGCGCCGGGCGGCAACCTCAAGGTGGAGATCGTCGACATCGAGGCATAGCGTGGAAGCATGAGATAGCATGAAGGGCATGCGAAGAGCTGCTCTTACGCTGGTCCTGCTCCTCGGAGCCTGCTCGGGCGCCGGCGACGCCGCCTCTCCCCGTCCTTCGGTGCCAGAGGCCGGCGCCGAGGAGACGGCGACGATCGACCGGATCCTCACCGGGCTCGACGGCGTGATGGGCGACGCCCAGCGCGCCCTCGTGCGGGAGCGGAGGATCACCCCCGAGGTCACCGACGGGCTCCGGTCCGTCTACGTCGGCCCCGAGCTGCTGAACCAGATCGACGCCTTCCGGGCCGACGTCGCCAACGGCCTGGTGAGCCTGAAGGACCCGCCCGGCAACCGGGTGACCACCGTGTCGCGGCTCATCACCGTGAGCCCCATCTGCATCTTCGTCGAGGTGACGCGGGACTACTCCCCGCTGACCCGAGGGGCGGCGCCCCGGCCGGCGTCGCTCTACGTGGTGCTGGTCACCAAGGACGAGGCCGACGACCCCCGCCGGCTGAACCCCACCCCGTGGGCAATGCTCTACGACGGCGTCCAGGTCGACGGCTCTCAGCCCGGGGACGTCTGCCGCTGAAGGGCGGCCGACACCGCCGCCGCCGCCTCGGCCACGGCGTCGGCGTAGACGCGGCCGGGCTCCCGGGTCGTGCGCTCGATCGGGCCTGACACCGAGACGGCGGCCACCGTCTGGCCGGCGCGGTCCCGGACGGGAGCGCTCACCGACGCCACGCCTCTCTCGCGTTCCTCGACGCTCTCGGCCCACTCGCCGGCGTCGCCGCCCAGGACCCTGCCCGCCGAGCCGACGTCGAGCGGCAGGGACATGCCGACGGGCACGATCGTGCGCAGGCCGTGGGGCGACTGCAGCGACAGCACGCAGAGCCGGCGGTCGCCCCGCCGCACGTAGAGCTGGGTGCTCTCACCGGTGGCGTCGCGCAGCGCCTCCAACGCCGGCCTGGCCAGCGCCGGAAGGTCGAGCCCGGTGAGGCGGGGGCCGAGGACGAAGCGGCCGGCGCCGTCGCGGGCGAGGAGCCGGTGGGCCTCCAGGGCGACGGCCAGCCGGTGGGCCGTGGCTCGCGACAGCCCGGTGGCGTCCACCAGGGACGCCAAGGTGCGGGGGGCGGCCTCGACGGCGTCGAGGACGCGCACCGCCTTGTCCAGCACCCCGATACCGCTCACCGCCTCCACAGGGGATACAGTGTCCATATGGAGAGACTATCGTCTCAGCATATGAGATCAAGGACCCTCGCCGACAAGGTCTGGGAGCACCACGTCGTCCACTCGGCCGACGGCGAGCCGGACCTGCTGTACATCGACCTGCACCTGGTCCACGAGGTCACCTCGCCCCAGGCGTTCGACGGCCTGCGCCTGGCCGGCCGCCGTGTCCGCCGGCCCGACCTGACCGTCGCCACCATGGACCACAACACGCCGACGATCGGCCTCGACCTCCCCTTGGCCGACCCCGTCTCCGCCAAGCAGATCCGGACCCTGGCGGCCAACTGCGACGAGTTCGGCGTCACCCTCTACCCCATGGGCCACGCCAACCAGGGCATCGTCCACGTGATCGGGCCCGAGCAGGGGCTGACCCAGCCGGGGATGACCATCGTCTGCGGGGACAGCCACACGTCGACCCACGGCGCCTTCGGGGCCCTGGCCTTCGGCATCGGCACCAGCGAGGTCGAGCACGTGCTGGCGACCCAGACCCTCCCTCAGCGCCGGGCGGCCAACATGGCCGTCACCATCGACGGCGAGCTGCCCGCCGGCGTCACCGCCAAGGACGTCATCCTCGCCCTGATCGGCCGCATCGGCACCGGCGGCGGGATGGGCCACGTCATCGAGTACCGCGGCTCGACCATCCGGTCGCTGTCCATGGAGGGCCGGATGACGATGTGCAACATGTCGATCGAGGCCGGCGCCCGGGCCGGGATGGTCGCTCCCGACGACACCACCTATGCCTGGTTGGAGGGCCGCCCCCACGCCCCGAAGGGGGCCGAGTGGGAGGCGGCGCTGGAGCATTGGGGCAGCCTGGCCACGGACGAGGGAGCGACGTTCGCCAAGGAGGTGGCCCTCGACGCCACCACGCTCCGCCCGCATGTGTCGTGGGGCACGAACCCGTCGCAGGTGGTGCCGATCGACGGTGCGGTGCCCGATCCCGACGCCCTGAGCGACCGCGCCCAGGCCGACTCGGCCCGGCGCGCTCTGACCTACATGGGCCTGCGGGCGGGCACACCGATGCGGGAGATCCCCGTCGACACCGTCTTCATCGGGTCGTGCACGAACTCCCGCATCGAGGATCTGCGTGCCGCGGCCGCGGTGGTCGACGGGCGGCGCATCTCCTCGGGCATGCGGGCCATGGTGGTCCCCGGCTCCATGCTGGTGAAGGCGGACGCCGAGGCCGAGGGCCTCGACCGCATCTTCACCGCCGCCGGCTTCGAGTGGCGGGCCGCCGGCTGCTCGATGTGCCTGGGCATGAACCCCGACCAGCTGTCGCCGGGCGAGCGGTGCGCGTCCACATCGAACCGGAACTTCGAGGGCCGCCAGGGCCGGGGCGGGCGCACCCACCTCGTGTCCCCCGCCGTCGCCGCGGCAACGGCCCTCGCCGGCCACTTCGCCACCCCGGAGGACATCGCCTGATGGAGCCCGTACGCCAGATCGCCGGCACCGCCGTCCCCCTGCGGCGGTCCGACGTCGACACCGACCAGATCATTCCCTCCGAGTGGCTGAAGCGGGTGGAGCGCACCGGCTTCGGTGCCGGGCTGTTCGCCGAATGGCGGTCCGATCCCGACTTCGTGTTGAACCAGCCCCGGTACGCCGGCGCCACCGTGCTGGTGACCGGGCCGAACTTCGGCACCGGCTCGTCTCGTGAGCACGCCGTCTGGGCGCTACAGGACTACGGCTTCCGGGCGGTCGTCTCCCCCAGCTTCGCCGACATCTTCCGCACCAACTGCACCAAGGCCGGCGTGCTGCCGGTCCAGGTCGACGCCGAGGTCGGCCAGGCGCTGCTGGCCGCGGTCGAGGCCGATCCCGCCGTCGTCGTCACCATCGACGTCGAGGGCCGCACCATCCTGGCCGCGGCGGCCGGCGTGTCGGCCACCTTCCCGCTCGACGACTTCACCCGGTGGCGCCTCCTGGAGGGCCTCGACGACATCGGGCTCAGCCTGCGCAACGAGGACGAGATCGTGGCCTACGAGGCGGCCCGGCCGGCGTGGATGCCGAGCGCCGGCTGATACGCCGCGTCACCCCCGAGGAGGTCCGGCCGCTCCGCCACACGGTGCTGCGCCCGGGCCAGGCGTTCGAGGAGACCCTCTACCCCGGCGACGGCGCCGGCGTGCACCTCGCCGCCTTCGACGGCGAGCGGCTCGTGGGCATCGCCTCTCTCTACGAAGAGGACCGGGTCGGCGGGCGGGCCGGCGGCTGGAGGCTGCGGGGCATGGCCACCGACGCCGACGTGCGGGGCGCCGGCTTCGGCGCCGCCCTGCTGGCCGGCTGCCTGGAGCAGGTGGCCGGCGCCGGCGGGACGGAGCTGTGGTGCAACGCCCGCATGGCCGCCGTCGGCTTCTACCGCCGGGCGGGCTTCGAGGTGGTGAGCGAGGAGTTCGACGTCCCCGGCATCGGCCCCCACGTCGTCATGACCCGTCCTGTCAACAGCTGACCTACGGTTCCGACCATGCGGGCGCCTCTGCGGACAGGCGTGGCGGTCTCCGGCGCCGGCCTCCTGCTGCTCCTCCCCTGCGCCCTGGTCGCCCGCAACGGGCGGGTGGGGCCGAGGGAGGAATCGGTGTTCCGAGCGCTGAACGAGCTCCCGGAATGGCTCTACCGGCCCCTGTGGGTGTTCCAGCAGTTCGGCAACATCGTGGTTGCGGCCCTGGTCGTCCTGGGTGTGGCGGTGCTCCTCCGCAACGCCCGGCTGGCCGTCGCCGCGGTGGTCGGCGTCGTGGCCAAGCTGGTGCTGGAGCGGATCGTGAAGACGTTCATCGAGCGGGAGCGGCCCGGCACCAGCGTCGGCGACGTCGTCACCCGGGGCGCGGTGGAGCTGGGCGGCCTGAGCTTCGTGTCGGGCCACGCCACCATCGCCACCGCCTTCGCCGTCGCCCTCACCGGCGCATTGCCGGGCCGGTGGCGCGCCGTGCCGTGGATCGTCGTCGCCCTCAACGGGCTGGGGCGGATCTACGTGGGCGCCCACAACCCGCTCGACATCGTGGGGGGGATCGGGCTGGGCATGGTCGTCGGCGGCGGCCTGTACGCCCTCGTGACCTGGTCAGAAGTCGAGGTCGAAGGCCACCGGTAGGGCGCTGCGGCCCCACCTCTCGAGGTCTCGACCCGGTGCGGGTCGCCCGTCCGCCGGTCGTGGTGATGTCGCAGAAGTCCTCGTCGATGTCCGCAACGTCCCGCCGCCGGTACGCTGCCCTCCGATGGAAGACAGCGAGGTCATTCACGCCTTCGTGCACGAAGGCGTCCGCACGGCGTTCAGCCCCACCCTGCACCTCGAGCACGATTGCCTGTTCTTCGACGGGTGGTGGCAGGCCTGCTTCCGCATCTCGCCCGACGTGTTCTCGGTCCGCAACGAGCCGCCGCCGCGTGACACCGACGTGTGCGACCGGGTGCGCGAGAGGCTCTCCGAGCGGGGGCTGAAGCACGTGGACAGCAACCCCCAGCTGCTCTACACCATCACCTACACCGAGATCGCCCTGGGCCTCGTGGCCTGGGACATCTACGCCTCCGACCCCGCGGCGGCCGCGGCCGCCCTGGCGGCGAGGGCCGGCGCCGACGCCTTCCTCGGCGACTACGCCACCGACGAGCCGTTCAAGGAGGCGGACTACACCGCCGAGCTCGGGGGGGCCCGCAAGCTCGCCGGCCTGCCCCCGTCGGTCGTGCTGACCATCGGGGTCGACGAGGGCTCCACCCGGGTCCTGCAAAGCCACATGAGCGACTGCCGCTTCGTCAGCCACACCTTCGACACCATCCAGCCCGAGATGTGCGGCGGCATCATCCCCACCGTCGTCCTGATCGACGCCAGTGAGCCGGTCGGCAAGGAGTTCGTGATGGAGCTGCGGGCGGCGGCGTGCGGTCGGTTCCTGCCCGTCGGTGCCGTCACGCCGGAGAAGGTCGTCCCCCTGGGCGCCGACATGGCGCTGGACCCGGCCGATCCGGCCGGGTGGGTCGACCCCATCCGCCGCGTTCTCCCGTAGTGCTCCACTAGCCTCGGCGTCCATGCGCCTCGGCATCTCCGGCAAGGGCGGGGTGGGCAAGACGACCACCTCCGCCGTCCTGTCCCGCACCCTGGCCCGCAGGGGCCATCGCGTCATCGCCATCGACTGCGACTCCGATCCAAACCTGGGCGCCAACATCGGCCTGGGCGAGGAGGGGGCGGCCAAGCTGCGGCCGTTCCTCGACCAGTCCGGGCCCGTCCGGCGGGTTCCGGAGGGGTTGTCCCCGCAGCAGCTCCTGGAGGAGTACGGCACCCCCGGCCCCGACGGAGTCACCATGATGCTGGGGGCGATGGCCGAGAAGGCCGGCTCCGGCTGAACGGGCAAGTCCCATGTCACCGTGCGTGACTTCATCGAACGGATCGAGAAGGACCTTCCCGGCACCTTCGTGGTCGCCGACATGGAAGCCGGCCTCGAGCACTTGTCCTGGGCCGGCGGGACGCTCCGCTACGTCGACCTCCTACTGGTCGTCGTCCAGCCCACGTCCAAGGTCATGATGACCGCCGACCGGACCCACAAGCTCGCCTTGGAGCTGGGCATCGAGCGCATCGCCTTCCTGGGCAACCGGGCCACCAGCCCGGCAGACGTCGAGCGCATGGAGGCCTTCGCCGCCGAGCGGGACTGCGAGCTGCTGGTCGCCATCCCCGAGGACCCGGCGGTGCCGGCCGCCGACCGTGCCTCCATGTGCGTGCTCGACTCGGCGCCCGACTCCGAGGCCGTCAAGGCCATCGGCCGCCTGGCCGACCGCCTCGAAGCCCGGTTCGCCCCCGCCTGAGCCCAACCGGTGACAGTTCCCGGGGTCCTGAGCCCCGAAAACGTCACCGGTTCGAGGGGGCCTGTGGGGTCACCGGCGTGACCGCCGGCGCCCGCCAGCCGTCCCGAGCCAGGGGGGCGGTGGGGCCGTAGGCCCGCTCGGCGAAGCCCTCCAGGAGCTCGCACAGGGCCTGCCCGGAGGTGTACCGGGGCGACCACCCCAGCTCCTTGCGGGCCCGGGTGGTGTCGAGGATGGGCGTCTCGACCGCCAGGTCGAGCCACCCGGCCGGCGTGGGCTGGAGGTGGGCCCGCCAGGAGAGGTCGGCGGCCACCCGCAGGACCGGCGCCGGCACCGGGATGGGGCGGGCGCCGAGGGCCCGGCCCAGCTCGGCGGGGTCGAGGACCGGGTCGGCGGCGATGTTGAAGGCGCCCCTGGCGTCGCCCACGATCACCAGCCGGTAGGCCTCGGCCACGTCCTCGGTGTGGACGGCCTGGAACACCAGGCGCTCGGTGCGGGGCACCCGCGGGATCAGCGACGGGCGCAGGAGCTGGGGCGGCAGCAGACGGCCGAGGAACAGCCGGCGGATGCCCGACGCCGCCTCCCGCTTGAAGATCAGGCCGGGGCGCAGGCGCACCACACGGGTGTCGGGGTGGTCGGCTTCGAAGCGGTCGAGCATGCGCTCCGTCGCCGCCTTGTGGCGGGAATAGAAGCTGCTGGCCACGCCGTCGGTGGGCCAGCTCTCGTCGACCCGGCGGTCCTTCGGCCCGGGCGAGTAGGCGCCGACCGATGAGGCGTAGACAAGGGCGCCGGCGCCGGCCGCGGCGGTGGCGTCGAGCACCCGCCGGGTGCCGGCGACGTTGGTGGCCTCGATCACCTCGAGGCGGTGCGACGGCTGGATCAGCCAGGCCAGGTGCACCACCACGTCGGCGCCGGCCAAGGGGCCCTTCAGGTCGTCACGGCTGATGTCGGCGGCCACCCACTCCACCTTGGGGAGATGGAGCTGCGGTCGCCGGCGGGCGAGCCCCACGACCGACGTCACCGCCGGCTCGCCGGAGAGCAGCCGCATGAGGCTGGTCCCCACGTTGCCCGTCGCCCCGATCACCACCACCCGCATGGGCGCGGCCTACCCGTATCGGCGGGCTGCGAAGCCGCCGCGTCAGAGCAGGCCGATGGCCGTCACCGGCCACACCCGGATGAACGCCCGGCCGATGACGAGAGACTCCGGGATGGCGCCGAAGAACCGGCTGTCGCGAGAGTTCGGCCGGTTGTCACCCATCACCCAGAGGTGCTCCGGAGGGACGGTGACCTTCTCGAGCGGACCGGTGATGACGTCGGGACCGAGATAGGGCTCCTCGAGCACCTGGCCGTTGATCAGGATGTGACCGTCGCGGCTCTCCACCGTCTCCCCGGGTAGGCCGATCACCCGCTTGATGAGGTCCTTCGTCTGCGAGCCCTCGTTGGGAGGGCTCTCGAAGACCACGAGGTCGCCCCGGTTGACGTCGTGCAGGTCGTAGCTGAGCTTGTTGACCAGCACCCGGTCGTTGACCTGCAGTGTCGGCGCCATGGACAGCGACGGGATGTAGAACGCCTGGAGCAGGAACGTCTTGATGAGGAAGGCGACGAGGAGCGCGCCACCGGCGATGAGCGCCCACTCGGCGACGTTGCGCAGCTTTGACGGCCGCTCCCTCTCCTCGGGTTCGAGCTCCGGCTCGGCGGACACCGACCGGGCCCCCCTCGCCGCCTCCCTCAGAACAGGGTCGTCTTCGATGGACACTGTGGACGAGGTTACCCCTGGTACCGGAGGAGCAGTCGGCGTGCGGCGGCTGCGCCCACTCCGGCGTCGCCGTCCACCACCGTGGCCCGCCGGCCCAGCCGCAGCAACAGCCGCTCCAACCACGCGGGCTGGCTGGCCACGAGGGTGACCCGCAACCGCCCGCCGTCGACCTCCTCCACGTGCTCCACCGGGTACTGCTCGGCCACCCAGCGGGCCGACGGCTCCAGCTCCAGGGTGACCCGTGGGTCCGTCGCCGCCGGGCGGTACGCGGCCAGGTCGGGGGCCCTCCTGGGCGGTGTGAACGACGTGTCCAGCGGCGTGGCCGAGGCGATCCGGTCCACCCGGAACAGGCGCTCGTCGTCGACCCGGTGGCACCAGCCCGACACGTACCACTGGCCGGCGGCGGAGAACACCGCGTAGGGGTCGATGACCCGCCGGGCCCGCTCGTCGCGGCCGAAGGAGTAGTAGTCGATCTCCACCTGGTGATGGCCGCCGGCGGCTGCCCGGAGGGTCCCGAGGAGGTCCTCGGCCACCGGCCCCAGCTCGATGTCCACCGCCTCGCCGGCGTCGACCCCCATGGCCCCGGCCAGCTTGTCGAGGCCGCGGGCCAGGGGGCCGTCGGCCTCGGCACCCGAGGTGCCCAGCACGGTGCGACCGGCGGCCAGCAGGGCCAGGCCCTCGGCGGGAGTCAGCCGGAGCGGCCGGGAGAAGTACTCGGCGTAGCGGATCCACACCCGGCCGTCGGCGATGTCGACGTCGATCAGCATGTCCGGCGTGTAGGGGTGGAGGCCGCACAGGAAAAGGAGCTCCAGGTCGTCGACCAGCTCGGCCTGGGTGCAGCCGAACCGGGCGCTGACCTCATCCACCCGGGGTCCGTCCCGCGACGCCACCCAGGGGATGATGGCGAGGAGGCGCTGCAGGCGCTCGTCGGCGCTCAGCTTCGGCATAGATCCTCCAGCCAGTCGACCATCTCCGCCCGCAGCTCCGGCGGGTCGAGGACCTCGGCGTGGTCGAGGAAGCCGAGGACGAACGAACGGAACCCCTCCCGGTTGGTCACCCGGACGGCCAGCACGACCGACCCGTCCGGGCGCCGCTCCTCCACTGCGTCGGGGCCGACGTGGCCGGCGGCCCATGCCGCCTGTTCGGCGTCGACCAGCAGGCGGGCGGTCAGGGTCTCGTCGCCTCCCATCTGCCACGGCGGCGGCTGGGCGCCGAGGTGCGGTGGCCGCTCGAAGGCCCCGCCCTCCCCCGTCACGGCGACGTCGGACTCCACCCGGTCGAGGCGGAACATCCTCTCCTCGGCGGCGTCGTGGTCGTAGCCGGCCAGGTACCAGTGACCGTTTCGGAACGACAGGCGCCAGGGGTCGACCCGGCGCGGTCGCCCCCGGTAGGCGAACCCGATCCGCCGGCGGGCGGAGATGGCGGCGAAGACGGGGGCGAGGTGGGCGGTGCCCGGCAGGGCGGCCACCGCCGGCGCCGGCCCCTGCTCGGCCAGCTCGCCTCCGAGCTTCCACAGGGCCTCGACCCCGCTGGCACCCTCCAGGCGCACGGCCGACGCGGCCAGGTGGAGGGCGGCCAGCTCGTCGGGGGCCAGGCCGGGGTCCTCCAGGTAGTACGCCTCCTTGGGGATGCGGTAGCCGACGACGCCGGGCTGGGTGACCTCGTCCACCGGCTCCACCACCACGGGGATGCCCAGGTCGCGCAGAGCCTCCTTGTCCCGCTCGAAGGCCCGGCGGAAAGCACCGTGGTCCTCGGCGTAACCCGGCAGGCGGTTGCGCAGCTCCTCGGCGGTCAGGGGCCGCTCGGCGTGCAGGAGGGCGGCGACCAGATTGATCAACCGCTCCAGCCGGTGCACGGCACGATGCTACGAGGCCGGCCGGCGAGCCGGGACTCCATCCTCCGGTACCCTTCCGTTCGGTGGGCTCCCGAGACCGGCTCCTGCTGCTCCTCCGCAAGCATCCGGGAGCGACGGTCACCGAGCTGGCGCGGGAGATGGCCATCTCGGGCATGGGTGTGCGCCGGCACCTCTCCGCCCTGGCCGCCGAAGGACTGGTGGAGCCGGTGCCATGCACGCAAGCCGGCCCCGGCCGCCCGCCGACGGGTTGGCGGCTCAGCGGCGCCGGCCGCGAGCTGTTCCCCCGCCGCTACGACGCCCTCGCCCTCGACCTCATCGACGAGCTGGCCCCCGAAGACCTCGCCGTCGCCCTGGCCCGCCGCAACGACAAGCAGGTGGCGCAGTACCGGGCGGTGCTGGCGCCGTGCGCGGACCTCAGCGAGCAGGTGGCCGAGCTGGCCCGGCTGCGCGACCAGGCCGGCTACCAGGCCGAGTGGTCGGCCGGCGACGGCGACACCCTCGTGCTCACCGAGCACAACTGCGCCATCCACCGGGTGGCCGAGCACCTCCCTGCGGTGTGCTCCATGGAGCTGTCGCTGCTGCGGGAGGTCCTGGGGACGAACGTGGAGGTCACCCGGATCGCCCACGCCATGGCCGGCGACGTGGTGTGCACCTACCGCATCCGCCCCCTGACCGAGCCCTGAGCGACGTCCGCGGCGTCCTGGCCCCTGCCCGGACGCCGGCCCTGCGCCGGGCCACGCTCGATCAGCCGGCGCCGAGGAGCTGAGCGGCGGCCAGCCCCGCTGCCGCCGCGTACCGGAAGAACTCGGGATCCTCGGCCTGGGTCCGTCCCATGGTGGTCGCCCCGCCCACGTCGGGGCCGGCCCAGCCGTCGGCCGGCGTGGGAGCCAGCGCCGGATGCGACGCCAGCTCCAGCGAGGTGGTGGTGTGGTGGCTCTGGCCCCGGTGGCGCTCGCGGCTGTCCGCCTCCGACCATCGCACGGCCACGATCGGAAGGCCGCCCAGCCGGGTGACGGCGTCGACCACGCCGGCCACCTCCAGCCCGCTGAACCCCAAGCGGGAGCCGGTGCCCACCACACCCGGCCCCGGCCCGACCACGATCCCGTCGCCGGCGGCGAGGAGCAGGGCGGAATGGAGGTTGACCGCCTCCCGCTGGCCTCCGAACGCCTGCCCGCAGGTGATGGTCTCGGCCAGCATGCCGGCTCCGACCAGGTCGGCGACCAGGTCGGAGACGGCCAGCGGCAGGGCGGCGGAGTCGGTCATCACATAGGACAGCCGCCGGCCCGGGGCGGCCTCGGCGAATGCGGCGGCCACCGGCGCCAGCTGGCTGTGCAGGTCGCACGCCACCACCGGCTTGCCGTCGAGGTCGGCGGCCTCCCCCACCTCGGCGCCGGTGTCGACCTGCAGGCTGGTGTAGCGCAGCTTGAGGATGTGGCCGGCGGGGGGCGCCGACCACGACTCCCGGGAGAGGTTCCAGTGCACGACGTCCCACCCGCCCGTGCCGAGGCCCAGGTCGACGGCGGTGGTGTTGACCACCACCCGGTCGCCGGCCACCACCGGCCCGATGAGCTGGGTGAGCACGTAGGCCCGCCGGCCGTTGTCCAGCTCGATCCGCTGCAGGCCGGGGCGCTCCGACGTGATCGCAGCCACCACACCCGTGGCGAAGGCGGGCACCTACAAGCTCGCGATCAGCTTCTCCACCCGCTCGTCGCGGGACTTGAAGGGGTCCTTGCACAGGACCGTGCGCTGGGCCTGGTCGTTGAGCTTCAGGTGAACCCAGTCGACGGTGTAGTCGCGCTTGCGCTCCTTGGCCTTGCGGATGAACTCCCCCCGCAACCGGGCCCGCGTCGTTTGTGGCGGCGTGGTCACGGCCCGGTCGATGGCCTCGTCGGTGACCACTCGCTCCACCATGCCCTTGTCCTGCAGCAGGTAGTAGAGGCCGCGTTTGCGGTTCACGTCGTGGTACTGGAGGTCGAGCAGGGCGACCTTGGGGCTGGTCAGGGTGAGGCCGTGGCGCTCGCGGTAGGCCTCGATCATCTTGTACTTGATGACCCAGTCGCACTCCCGGTCCAGGCTCAGGGGGTCGACCTGGATTTTGCTCAGGCAGTGCTCCCACATCTTGAGCGCCTGCTCCTCCAGCGCGCTGAGGCCCCGGGTCTCGGCGTAGCGCAGGGCCCGGTTGAGGTACTCGGCCTGGATCTCCAGGGCCGACAGCTCGCGCCCGTTCTCCAGCCGCACCCTCCGCTTGCAGGTGATGTCGTGGCTGATCTCGCGGATGGCCCGGATGGGGTTGTCGAGGGTCATGTCCCGCAGGACGACGCCCGGGTCCTCGAGCATGCGCAGGAGGATGCTGGTGGTCCCCATCTTGATGAACGTGGCGTACTCGCTCATGTTCGAGTCGCCCACGATGACGTGGAGGCGCCGGAACCGCTCGGCGTCGGCGTGGGGCTCGTCGCGGGTGTTGATGATCGGCCGGCTCCGGGTGGTGGCCGACGAGACGCCCTCCCAGATGTGCTCGGCCCGCTGGCTGACGCAGTAGGTGGCGCCCCGGGCCGTGTTCAGCACTTTGCCGGCGCCGGCGTAGATCTGGCGGCTGACGAAGAAGGGGATCAGGACCTCGGCGTAGTGGCCGAAGTCGTCCCGCCGGCTGGTCAGGTAGTTCTCGTGGCAGCCGTAGGAGTTGCCGGCGGAGTCGGTGTTGTTCTTGAACAGGTAGACGATGCCCCGGATGCCCTCCTCCCGCAGCCGCTGCTCGGCGCTGGACAGCAGGCTTTCGAGGATGCGCTCGCCGGCCTTGTCGTGGGCGACCAGATCCTCGATCGAGTCGCATTCCGGCGTGGCGTACTCCGGATGGCTGCCCACGTCGAGGTAGAGCCGGGCCCCGTTCTCCAGGAAGACGTTGCTGCTCCGGCCCCAGCTCACGACCCGCCGGAACAGGTAGCGGGCGACCTCGTCGGGGCTGAGCCGGCGCTGGCCGCGAAGGGTGCACGTCACCCCGTACTCGTTCTCGAGCCCGAAGATGCGCCTCTCCATGGGGGCCAAGCTACCGTTGGTCTCGATGCAACAGACGCGCATGGTGCGTTTGGCCACGGTGGGCACGTCATTCCATGCCCGCGTCATCGCGGCGCGACTGGGCTCCGAGGGCATCGTCACCGACCTCCGCGGCAACATCGACGGCCTGTACCCGGTGGGCGATGTGCACGTCTACGTCGACCAGGAGGATCTGGCCGAGGCCCAGGAGATCCTGCTCGTCGACGACGTGGAGTCCGCCTTCGACGAGTCCGACGACGTGGCCGAGAGCGGTGCGCCCCCGGCGCTGTGGCTGGTCCTGGGTGCCATCCTGGTCATGGCCGCCATCACCTTCTCCCGGACGTTCTGAGGCCCCCGGCGGCCGGCCCGGCTCCGAGGAGGTACATCGTGGGAGACGCAGGGACCGGAGCCCTCCGGCGGCGGACGGGAAGGGTGGCCGCCGGGCGGGCGTGCGTGCGTGCTGGCCGTGGCCGTTCCCACCGTCGGTGCCCTCGCCCGTCGCCCGCCTCCTCCGCCGGTCGGGGTGGCCACGTCGCAGACCACGCCGCCGGCGACGCCGGCCGATCCCTCCGGCCGCTTCCTCCCGACCTCGCTGCCCGGGGACCTGCGGATCCAGACCGAACAGGAGGTGGCCGCTGTCGACGCCGGCGCCGACGGGTGGTCGCGGACCTACGCGCGCCGCGGACCTCTACCTGGCGACCAGGACACGTTGACCATCTCGCTCCTGGCCGACGCCCCCTCCCTCGATGTCGACAGGGAGCTGGCGCGCTACCCCGGGGCCGGCGCGGTGACGGTGCAGGGCCGGCCGGGAGTGTTCCTGCCCTACGTGGCCGCCCGGTCCGAGGCCGGCGTCTCATGGAACCCGGCACCCGGATTCGTGGCCACGGTCAGCGGCTCGGGGGTTTCGGAGGCGGGACTGACCACCGTCGCCGAGGGGCTCCGGCTCCCTCCCCAGCTCGACGCCACGCCCCTCCCGGAGGCGTTCACCGAGTGGGCCCGCCGGGACGGACAGCCGTTCGCGCCGCTCACCCCCCCTACACCGTCGGAACGGAGGCGGACCGCGGACCGGCACGGAACCCCCAGGAGGCTGCACCGAGCGTTCGGGTGGCCGCGGCATGGGGGCGGTCGCTTCCAGCCGGCGAGACGGCCCCGCCCGTCCGGGGCCGTGACGCCGTCCTGTCCTTCGCCGATGCCGGGGCCGGCCTCAGCTGGCTCGAACGAGCCGATCTGCTGGTCACCGTGAGCACGGTGAACGTGGGGGTCGACGACCTTCGCCGCATCGCCGAGGGCCTGCAAGAGCAGAGCCGCGCCGAGGTACTGCGCCGGCCAACCGGTCAACAGCTGGTCCTGGGGCGCGGGGAGCTCGCCGGCACCGCGTTCGAGCTCCGGGTGCGAGCCGGGACCTCCGGGCCCTGCCTGGTGCTTCTGCGGGGGTGGGAGGCGAGCGTCTGCGCTGGGGACCCCTTCAGCACGGTGGCCGAGCTTCCGGCCTGGGGGTCGGTCTTCCAGGGCGGGGTGGTGCTGGGAGCCGTCGCCCCCCGAGGCCCGGACGGTCAGGTTGGAGCTGGCCGGTGGCCGATCCGTCGAGACAGAGGCGCTGGGCGGAGACACCGGCCAGAACGCCGCCTTCTACGTGGCCGCGTTGGCCCCAGGTGACGCCAGAGTGGAGGCCGTCGTGGCCATCGGGGCCGGCGGCGAGGTCCTCCGCCGCACCACCGCCGGCTAGGAGGCGGTGAGCAGCGGGGTCAGCTCGGGCTCGACCACCCGGCGGAAGGCCCGGCGGGCGGTGGTGCGGGAGAGGACGGCGACCTCGAGGTTGGTGGCGTCGAGGGCCCGCTCGGGGCCGGCGAGCGCTCCGACCGCGGCGCGCAGGGCGGCCGGCATGTCGAGGTCGTCGGTCAGGTTGGCCTTGAGGCGCTCCCCGACGGTGTCGGCATCGCCCCCCAGCACGGTGGAGCCCTCCTCGTCGACGATCGTGCCCTCGTAGGAGATGCGGAACAGCTGGTCGGTGGCCTTGTCCACCCCCACCTCGGCGACGAGGATCTCGACCTCCATGGGCTTCATCTCGTGGGTGAACACCTGGCCGAGAGCCTGGGCATAGGCGTTGGCCAGGGAACGGGCATCCACATCCTCCCGCGAGTACGTGTATCCCTTCAGGTCTGCGTGGCGCACACCCTGGGTGCGGAGGGAGTCGAACTCGCTGAACTTGCCCACGCCGGCGAAGGCGATGCGGTCGTAGATCTCCGACACCTTGTGCAAGGTCCGGGACGGGTTCTCGGCGCAGATGAGGATGCCTTCGTCATAGCTCAGGGCCACCAGGCTGCGGCCCCGGGCGATGCCCTTCCGGGCGTAGTCCGCCCGGTCCTTCATCACCTGCTCGGGCGCCACATAGAACGGCATGCTCACCGGAGGCCTCCCCGGCCGAGATTGGGTACTTTGCGGGCGAACAGGTACTCAAACTGCCCAGACTGGGTCATCGGGGGTGCCCTTCGCTGGTCTTGCGCTGCAGGAGCTCGCCGAACCGCTGGGCCACCTCGGTGTCCTCCACCCGCTCGAAGCCGGCGACGGTGATGGTGGCGACGGTGGGATAGATGCCGCGCACGACGTCGGGCCCGCCCGTGGCCGAGTCCTCGTCGGCGGCCTGGTAGAGGCCCTCGACGGCCAGCTGGATGGCCTCCGCCCGGTCCAGCCCCTCGCGGTAGCCGAGCTTGATGGTGGTCCGGGCGTCACGGCCACCGGAGCCGGTGGCGTGGAAGTCGCCCTCCTCGTAGCGCCCGCCGGTGAGGTCGTACTTGAAGATTCGCCCGATGCGCCGGCGAAGGTCGTAGCCGGCATAGATCGGCACCACGGCCAGGCCCTCCATGGCCATGGGCAGGTTGCGGCGGATCATGCCGCCCAGCTGGTTGGCCTTGCCCTCCAGGCTCAGGGCGACGCCCTCCACCTTCTCGTAGTGCTCCAGCTCGGTCTGGAACAGGCGCACCATCTCGACCGCGGGGCCGGCGGCGCCGGCGATGGCCACGCCGGAGTGCCCGTCGGCGGGGAAGACCTTGTCGATGGCCCGGGAGGCGATGCTGTAGCCCTCGGTGGCCCGGCGGTCGCCGGCCATGATGACGCCCTCCTGGTAGCGCAGGGCGACGATGGTCGTGCCGTGGGTGATCTCCACCGCGCCGGTGTTGCGGAGCAGCGGTCGATCACCGTTCTGCCGGCGCAGCAGCTCCGAGAAGCTGGGGCCGGGATCCTGTCCGGGGGAGAAGATCGGGAGGGTCATCGCCGAGCGAGGCTAGTGGAGGCGGCCGGTATGCTCCGGCGGCGATGGGCGACAGCCGGCTCGACGTGCTCAACGCCCAGCTCCAGACCTCCTGGCTCGCCCTGTGGGCCGGCCTCCGCCGGCGCCATGGCCTTCCTGGTGCGGGCGTCCGTGGCCTGGATCCAGGGCTGCGCCGGCCTGACCGACGCCGAGCTCGACCAGCCCGGCTGCGAGTGGCCCGGTGGACCCGTGGGCCGGCCGTTCGCCGAGACGCTCTGGTGGACCAACCGTGAGCTGATCGCCGCCGGCGCCGAGATCCTCCTGCTCAGGAGCCTCGTCCCACCGGGCTGACCGCCGGCGCGACGAGGGGGCGGCCCCAGCGCCGCCCCGTTCGCCGCCCGGGCGGGAGCCCCGCCGCGTCCTGCTGCTCCCGCCCTCGCCGCCGACCGATCAGGTGCAAGCCAGCGACGGCGAGCACTGGGCCACGCCGTTGCCGCTGGCCCGGTTGCCGCCCCCGTCGATCACCCCGTTGACCGCCCGGATGCCGAAAGCCGCGTTCTGGAACGCCCCGTTGGCCGTCAACGTGGTCGCCGGCGACTCCACGTGGATGCCGTCGTCGACGTTCCGGGCGGCGGTGTTGCCCACCAACCGGGTCCCGGTGGTGCCGGCGCTGACGAAGATCCCGTCGGTGTTCGCGGTCAGCTGATTGCTCGACACCAGCGTGTTGGCGGTGCCCGAGATCAGGGCGACGCCGATGGCCCGGCCGATGCCGACCACCTGGTTCCCGGCCACGACCGCACCGTTCGACGAGAACACGTTGACCGCCCCGAAGGTGTTGTTCGGGTCGCCGTTCTGGGCGATGCGGTTGCCCTCCAGCCGGTTGCCGTGCAGCACCTTGGTGGTCGACGGGCCGCCGATGTTGACCCCGTTGCCGGTGTTGTTGGTGATGGAGTTCCCGGCGACGAGGTTGTTGTCGCCGAGGACGTTGCCACCGACGTTCACGCCCGTCGACTGGTTCCCGTCCACCGTGTTGCCCCGGAACGTCACCCCGCTGCCCTGGATCGACACTCCGAACCGGTTCCCCAGGATGGTGTTCGACTCGACGCGGTGGCCGTTGCCCTGGATCGACACCGCCAGCCCCGTGCTGCCGAAGACCGTGTTGTGGTGGAACCAGGTGTTGTCGGAGAACGGCGCCACCCCGCCGGGCCCCCCGGACTGTGTCAGGTACCCCTGCCCGTTGTTCTGGAGCGTGAGCCCGGTCACCTCGACGTTGTCACCGGGCACGGTGGTGGTCACCGCGATCGTGAACCCCTGGATGCGGCCGTTCTTGACCACCGCCCCGGAACTGTTCACCCGCACGCCGGCGTAGATCTGATCCGGCGCCGGCCGCACGTCCGGGCCCGGCCCGGTGATGGTGAAGCCGTTGAGGTCGAGCACGACGTTGGCCGAGCCGATGTTGATGCCGTTGCCCGGGCAGGTCATGTTCCCGGTCAGGGTGGTGTTCACGTGAATGGTCGAGCCGCAGGCCGGCACGACCGCCAGTGCCGGCGCCGGCGCCACCACGGCTGCGGCCGGCGCCAGGGCGGCCACCACGCCGGCCAGGCGCGCCGATCTCATCCCCCAGGCACTCATGCGTTCCACCTCTCACTCGCCGTGAGGACGACCCCGGTGACGTCCTCGTCGGCCTGTACCATACGGACGGCAATTGGGGGGCCATTCGGCGTGAATGAGGTACCGCGACCTGGTCGGATCGGGCAGCCGCGGCGGGCGCCGTCCGCGACCAGTCCCGCGCTGCAGGCGTGGGTGCGAGAAGTCCTCCGCAGCACGACCCGGCGCGGTCGGAGCACCGAGGGCCTGTCGGTTCCGGATCTGGAGGCTCGGGTCCGCGAACTGGTACCCGACCAGCGGATCGACTTCAAGCGCCTGCGGGGGTACCGGGCCGACCGGAGCCCGGCCCCCCTGACTGAGAGTCTCATCACCGCACTGGCCGAGGTCTGCGGCGTCGATGCCACCGAGCCGCTCCTCCTCTTCGAGCAGGCCCGCGCCGGTGCCCTCGCCGGGCCTGGGCCGCTGCCGGCCCTGGAGGAGATGTGCGGGCGGCACGACGAGCTGGCCGCGTGCCGGCGGGCGCTCGACGACGCCCTCACCGGCCGGCGCCTGGGCACCCTGCTGGTGACCGGCGGCGCCGGCTTCGGCAAGACGCTCATGGCCCAATCGCTCGAGGCGGAGCTGCTGTCGCCGCCCCGCGCCGAGGTCCTGCGGGTCTCGGCCGCCACCGCCCTCGACGAGCTCGAAGCCCGCCTCAGAGGAACCGCACCCGCGGCCACGGCGGGGATCCGCCCGGAGGCCGTCGACTTCGCCGATCAGCTCATGCGCCGGGCCGACGCGGCGCGCGACGCCCTCATCGCCAGGGCCCGGCGCTGCGCCACCGTCGTGCTGATCGACGACCTCCACCACGCGTCGCTCCCCCTCATCGACCTGCTGACCCGACTGGCCGACCAGGAGGTGCCGGCGTCGCTGGCCATGGTGGCCACCGCTCGTCCCGATCCCCGGGTCCAGGCGCTGGCTGCGGCCCGCACGGCCACGGTCGTCGACCTCGGCCCCCTCGACGTGGCCGGCGTGGCCGAGATGGTCGAACGCCGGGGCCCGGCATTGCCGGCCGCCGAGCGGGCGGAGCTGGCTCGAATCGTGCTGGACAGCACCCAGGGCCACCCGGCTGGGGCGGCGATGGTCGTCTCCGACCATCTCGACGGCTCCGGCTGGCGGCCGGGCAGCGACCTGGCCGGCGCCGCGGCCAGCGCGGTGCAGAGCACCGTCGAGCGCTGGGGCCGGCGCATCGGCGTGCTCCCGGCCCGCACGCGTACCGTGCTGGGTGCCGCCGCCGTCGTGGGCACCACCTTCGACGTGCGCCTGGTGCGGCCGCTGCCCGCCCTGTCCGACGTCGGCGACCGGGTGGCCGAGAGCCTGGAGCCCGCAGTCCAGGCCGGCGTCGCCCGCTGGGTGACCGGCAGCGTGTACGAGTTCGTCCACGAGCTGGCGCGTGACGCCGCCCTGGCCACCGTCCGGCCGCCGCTGCGGTCCGAGATCAGCCATCAAGTGGCCTCGGTGCTGGCCTCGCCGGTAGGGGCGGCCACCCATCCCGACACGGTCGCCCGCCACGCCGAGCTGCTCCGGCACAGGCGGACGGCCCTCGCCGACTACCCGGACGAGGCCCTGCCGCTGGCCGAGGTGGCGCTGGCCCATGGCCAGGCCCTGATCGAGTCCCTCGACGACCCTGGGGCCCGGGACGCCCTGGAGGCCGGGCTCGACGCCCTGCGCCGGCTGCCGGCCCGCAGCCACCCGGCCCTCGAAGGGGCGTTGCTGCGGTGGCTGTCCATCTGCCCCTCGATCGGCACCGAGGGCCGGCGCCGGGCTCTGACCGAGGCCCTCGACGTCCTCCTGGCCGACCCCCACGCCGATCCGGCCACCCTCGTCGACGTGACATGCGACTACGCCCACCTGCCGGGGTTCGGCACCCACTACGACCCCGAAGCGCGTGAGAAGTGCCGCCAGGTGCTGTCCATCGTGACCGCCGGCGACGCCGACCCCGGTCTGGCCGCCCGGGTGGAGGCGACGATCGCCTTCCACGAGATGTGGTGCATCCAAGACGACGCCGACCAGGCCTTCGTCCGGGCCACCGAGCTGTGCGCCTCGGCCTGGGCCCACGCGGTGGCCTCCGGGGATCCCTACGTCCAGATCGCCGCCCTCGACGCCCAGGGCGTCCTCCTCCACCTGTCGCCCGACGCGGGGGCGATGACGGATGTCGGTGCCCGCATGCGGGCCCTCGGCGCCCGCCTCTCCGTCTACGAGCTGCTCGGCCTGGTACGGGAGGGCCGGCGGGACGACTTCGAGGCCGCACTGGCCGCAGCCGACTCCACCGACGGGATGGCGTGGCCCGAGATCTGGACCCACCGGGCCTTGGCCCTGCAGTTCCACGGCCTGCGGGCCTTTCTCGACGGCGACGTGCAGGCGGCCATCACCTTCGCCCAGGAGATGGTCGACCGCTACCACGAGCGGGACCCGAACTTCGGCCAGGTCTTCGCCGTCGCCTTCCTGTGGGCCGCCTACCAGACCGCCGGCCCGGCACCGGCGGCGGAAATGGCCCTCGCCGCCGCCGGCGAGCGACCCACGGTGCCCGGCTACCGTGCCGGAGCCGCCTTCTTCCTGGCCCGCTCCCGCCAGCTCGACGCGGCCCGGACCGTCCTCGACGAGCTGCTCGGCCACGGGCTCCACGCCATCCGCAAGGACGCCTCCTGGACCGTCCTGGTGGCCCTGCTGGCCGAGGCCGTCATCCTGGCCGGCGCCTCCCAGTACGCCCAGGAGGTGCACGACGCCCTCCTGCCCTACAGCGGCCAGGCCCTGACCATGGCCACCGGCGTCTTCTGCTACGGCGCCGCCGACCGCTTCATCGCCATGCTCCTCCCGCTGGTAGCCGGTGGCGGCGCCGAAGCCGCCGCCACCCGGTTCGAGGCCGCCCTCGAGCTCGAACGTCGGCTCCGTGCGCCCGCGCTTTCCGCCCGCACCCTCGTGTGGTTCGCCCGCACGATGGGCGCCGAGGACCCCGAGTGGGCCGCCGAGCTGCTGGCCGACGCCGCAGATGAGTGCCCGCCGCAGCTGGCGGAGCTCCAGGAGTGGATCGCCGCCGAGCGGGCGGAGCTGGCCCGCCGGCGTCGCCCGATCAGCCGATCAAGCTGAGCGCCCGCCGGCGGGCCAGCTCGATCTCCTCCTCAGCTTGGGGCGAGTTGGTCGTGACGTAGGAAGCTGCCTTCCGGAGCAGCGTGGGGTCGTCCTGGAAGTCAGCGAGAGCATTGTTGCAGCAGAAGCACAAAATGCCACGCACCCTACCGGTGGAATGATCGTGATCCACGTGGAGGGAGATGTCATCCCTCGGAGCCGGCCGCAGATAAAACAGCCGTCTCCCTGTGACGCGAGCATGGCGTCGTACTGCTCAATCGTCATGCCGTACTTGCGCATAGGTGCAGCGCGCTCCCGAAGCTTGGCTTCCGGCGTCGATCGCCGGCGTCGCTGGTTTGCGTTCACCCTGTCGGCGTTGGCCTGCTGCCAGCGCTTCACCCGAGCTATCGCAGCAGCCGGGTCCGCTATGTACCGCTCTTTGCTTGGCCTTGAGCTTGCACTCCTTGGAGTCGCCCCGCCGTCCGTCGCGCATACCGGGAGACTTGTAGAAGTTCTCGTAGGGCTGGGCGACGCCGCATTTGTTGCAAATCTTCATGGCCCATTCTATCGAACAGGCGTTCCCAAGTCAAGCTCATACAACTCTGGTACGTAAGAGCTATTGACCACCCTTCTGCACGTAACTGCGTACGAATTCCTCGGCGTTGTCCTCGAGCACTTCGTCTATTTCATCCAAGAGCTCGTCGAGCTCCGCTTTCAATTTGTCGCCCTGCTTGGTCTGGGCGGGGACAGCCTCGACCACCTCGTCGCTGCGAGACGTCGACTGCTTCCTCTTCTGCTCACGTTCTGCCATGGTCCGGCTGCCTCCTACGTTGACCCCAGCGCCTCAAGGAGCTGCGCCGGCGTCTCACACTCGTGTAACAACCTATCGACGTGTGCCGCTGTTCCCCTGAGCGGTTCCATCATCGGAACACGACGAAGCGGGTCGGTGCCGAGGTCGAAGACCAGGGAATCCCAGTTGGCGGCGGCGATGGAGCCCGCCCACTTCTGCAGGCAGCGGCCCCGGAAGTATGCCCGGGTGGTGGTGGGGGGATTGGTGATGGCCGAGATCACCTCATCTTCGGACAGCAGCCGCTCGATGCCGCAGCGCTCGTAGAGCGAACGGCCGGGGCGCACGTCGTGGTACTGCAGGTCCAGGGCGGCCAGCTTGTGGTCGCCCCAGCCGATGCCGTGGCGGTCGCGGTAGGCCGAGACCAGCTGGTACTTCGCCACCCAGTCCAACTGCCCGGCCAGGCTCATGAAGTCGGTCTCCAGGCCGTGGAGCACCGCTTCCCACCGGTCGAGCACCCTGCGCCCCACCTCGTCGCCGACCGCCTCCAGGCCCCGGCTCTGGGCGTACTTCTTGGCCAGGTCGAGCAGCTCCCACTGCATCTCGAGGGCGGTCATCCGCCGGCCGTCGGCCAGCTCCAGGGGGCGGGCCAGGGTCAGGTCGTAGGACACGGCCCGGTGGGCGTGCACGGGGGCGGCGAGTGACAGGTCGAGCCCGTTCAGCTCGTCGTCCTCGATCATGGCCAGCACCAGGGCGGTCACGCCCACCTTGAGGAAGGTGGAGATCTCCGAGAGGTTGGCGTCGCCCACGATGACGTGGAGCCGGCGGTACTTCTGGGAGTCCGAGTGCGGCTCGTCGCGGGTGTTGACCAGGGGCCGCTTCAGCGTGGTCTCGAGGCCGACCTCCTCCTCGAAGAACTCCGCCCGCTGGGTGATCTGGAACGGCACCCGGTCCGGCCCCAGCCCCGACGCCTCGCTCCCCACCTTGCCGGCGCCGGCGTAGATCTGCCGGGAGACGAAATGGGGAGTGATCTGGGCGGCCAGGCGGCCGAAGGGCAGGGCCCGGTCGAGCAGGTAGTTCTCGTGGCAGCCGTAGGAGTTGCCCTTGCGGTCGGAGTTGTTCTTGTAGACCACGATCTCCTGGCCCGCGGGCAGCACCTCGGCCGCGGCCTCGATGGACCGGGCCAGGATGCGCTCCCCCGCCTTGTCCCAGAGGACGGCCTCCATGGCATCGGAGCACTCGGGCGAGGAGTACTCGGGATGGGCGTGGTCGACGTAGTACCGGGCCCCATTGGTCAGCACCGCGTTGACGAGGTGGGTCTCGACCTCGGGAGCCATGGCCCCCTCCCGGGCGAATCCCCGGGCGTCACGGCCCGGCGACTCGTCCTCGAAGTCCCAGCCCACCTTGCCGCCGTTGGCCGCCTCGCGGGCCAGCCGGGAGACGTAGGCGTTGATCAGCAGCGAGGAGACGGTGATGGGATTGGACTCCGCCCCGCGCAGGATGATCCCGTACTCGGTCTCGACGCCGCAGACCTTCCGGATAGCCATGGTGCGAGGGACCCTACCCCTTCAGGGGCAAATTGCCCCTACAGGTACTGACCGGTGCCCACACGCTCGATGGCCCGCCCGCCGGTGGCTTCCTTGCCCTTGGACATGAGGGTGCGGACATAGACGATCCGCTCGCCCTTCTTGCCCGAGATCTTGGCCCAGTCGTCGGGGTTGGTGGTGTTGGGGAGGTCCTCGTGCTCCTTGTACTCCTGCTTGATCGACTCGAGCAGGTCGGAGGTGCGGATGCCCCGGCTCTCGCCGGCGATGACCCGCTTGATGGCCAGCTTCTTGGCCCGGCGCACGATGTTCTCGATCATGGCGCCCGAGGAGAAGTCCTTGTAGTACAGGATCTCCTTGTCGCCGTTCTGGTAGGTGACCTCCAGGAAGCGGTTGTCGTCGTCGCTCTTGTACATCTCGCCGACGGTGCGCTCGATCATGGCCCGGACCGCCTTCTCACGGTCGCCGCCGCCCAGGGTGGCCACCTCGGACTCGTCGAGGGGCAGGTCGGCGGTGAGGTAGCGGCTGAAGATCTGCGACGCCGCCGTCTCGTTCGGGCGCTCGATCTTGATCTTCACGTCGAGGCGGCCGGGGCGCAGGATGGCCGGGTCGATGAGGTCCTCCCGGTTGGAGGCGCCGATGACGATCACGTTGCGAAGGGTCTCCACGCCGTCGATCTCGGCGAGGAGCTGGGGGACGATCGTGGCCTCCATGTCGGAGGAGATGCCGGTGCCCCGGGTGCGGAACAGCGAGTCCATCTCGTCGAAGAAGACGATGACGGGCACGCCCTCCTCGGCCTTCTCCCGGGCCCGCTGGAAGACGAGGCGGATCTGGCGCTCGGTCTCGCCCACGTACTTGTTGAGCAGCTCGGGGCCCTTGATGTTCAGGAAGTAGCTGCGGGCCGCCTTGTTGCCGGTGACCTCGCTGACCTTCTGGGCCAGGGAGTTGGCCACCGCCTTGGCGATCAGGGTCTTGCCGCAGCCGGGAGGGCCGTACAGCAGGATGCCCTTGGGCGCCGGCAGCTTGTGCTCGACGAACAGGTCGCGGTGCAGGAAGGGCAGCTCGACGGCGTCGGTGATCTGCTCGATCTGGTTGTCGAGGCCGCCCACGTCCTCGTAGGAGACGTCGGGCACCTCCTCCAGGATGAGCTCCTCCACCTCGGGACGAGGCAGCCGCTCCAGGAGGAGCCCGGTGCGGGAGTCCATGAGGATGCTGTCGCCGGCCCGCAGCTTCTCGCCCATCAGCGTCTGGGCCAGCTCGACCACGCGCTCCTCGTCGGCCCGGCCGACCACGATGGCCCGCCGGCCGTCCTCCAGCAGCTCCTTGAGCGTGGTGACCTCGCCCGACAGCTCGGCCGCCCGGGCCAGGACCACGTTCAGCGACTCGTTGAGCACGACCTCCTGGCCACGCTCGAGCTCGGTGTCCTCCAGCTCGGGGTGCAGGGCGACGCGCATCTTGCGCCCGCCCGAGAACACGTCGACGGTGCCGTCGTCGTTCCGGGACAGCAGGGTGCCGTACGCCGACGGGGGCTGGGTGAGCTTCTCGACCTCGCGGCGCAGCTCGGCGATGTGGTCGCGGGCCTCCCGCAGGGTGTAGCTCAGCTTCTCGTTCTGGGAGGTGGCCTGGGCCAGCTGGCCCTTGGTCTCCAGCAGGCGCTCCTCGAGGGTGCGGACCCGCTTGGGCGCGTCCTGCAGCTTGCGCCGGAGGTCGACGACGAGCTGCTCCAATTCCTTGACTTGCTCGAGCAGGCCCTCGACCTGCTGCTCGTAGGCTGACAGCCGACGTTCGTACTCGGAACTGGACGTCGGAATCACCTCCCTCGGGTCGGCCCTCGACTGGAAAACCACCGTACACCGGGCCTCTTCGGAACCACGGTAGCTTCCCTTGATTGGTTTTCCCGGCGATTTCCGGGTAAATTGTCTCCGTAGCCCCACGAGGGGCACCGGTTCTCACGACAGACGTCCACACGAAGGGACAGGGCTTGCCATGGCGATGAAGGTCTGGATCGACCAGGATCTGTGCACCGGCGATGGTCTCTGCGAAGAGATCGCTCCCGACGTGTTCACGCTCCTCGACGACGGCCTGGCCTACGTCAAGGAGGGCAGCAAGGTCTTCAGCGACCCCGGTGGCGTCGAGGGCCTGGCCGTCGTGCCCGCGGGCCAGGAGGACGGCACCATCGAGTCGGCCGAAGAGTGCCCCGGGGAGTGCATCTTCATCGAGGTCGAATGACGGCCGCGCCGGCCGTCAAGCACTAGAGGCGAGCTGCCGATAGCGGGGGTGTGTCCCCCCGCCGCCGCTTCTCCCTCCCGCTCTTCCTGTGCCTGGCCCTGGTGGCCGGCATGTTCGCGCTCGGCACGGGGACCGCGTCGGCGGCGGCCACCCCCAGGGACGACCCGGCCAGGGGCCTGAAGTACGCCGGGCTGGAGCGGGCGACCCAGGGCCCGTGCAAGGGCAAGTTCGAGATCCGCCCCGGCGCCGGCAACGGCCCGGCGCGCTGCAGCCACGGGCCCGACGCTGCCCCAGAGGGCATCGACGTCCGGGTGGCCCGGGAGCCGGAGTCGCCCGCCGAGAGCGCCCTGCGGCCGGCACCCGAGACCGTAGCCGCGACCGTCTGCACCGGCGACGGTTCGAGCGGCCCGCGGGTCCAGCTGGTCTACGCCAACATCACCGGCCGCACCGACCGCTACGCCACCTACGCGGCGTCGTTCCAGACGTGGGCCGCGGCCATGGATGCAGTGTTCGACCGCAGCGCGGCCGAGACCGGCGGCAGCCGGCGCATCCGGTTCGTCCACGACGCCGCCTGCACCCCCGTCATCGCCAGGACCACCCTGTCGGTGACGGCGGCGAACGACTTCCAGACCACCGTGAACGAGCTGACCGCCAAGGGCTTCAGCCGCAACGACCGCAAGTACATGGTCTGGGTCGACGCCAACGTGTACTGCGGCATCGGCGAGATTTACACCGACGACCGGGCGGGTCAGAACAACTACAACAACCTCTACAGCCTCATCTCCAGGGTCGACAACGGCTGCTGGGGTGTCCTGGGGCAGTCGGTGGAGGCCCACGAGCTGATGCACAATCTGGGCGGCGTCCAGGCCAGCGCCCCCAACGCCACGCCGTACAGCCACTGCACCGACGAGAGCGACCGCATGTGCTACGCCGACGGATCCGGCAGGCCCATGGTGCAGAAGTGTGCGTCGAGCCACGAGAACACGTTCGACTGCAACCACGACGACTACTTCTCCACCGCCCCGCCGGCCGGCAGCTATCTCGCCACCCACTGGAACGCGGCCAACAGTGCCTGGCTGCGTACCGGAGCGGCGGCGGCGACCGTCCCCGGGGCGCCGATCGGCGTCACGGCCGTGCCCGGGGAGGGCACCGCCAGCCTGACCTGGACCGCCCCGGCCTCCAACGGCGGCCAGCCGGTCACCGCATACGTGGTGACCCCTTACGTCGGGGCGACGGCGCAGCCGGCGCGAACGTTCACCTCGGCCGCCACCGCCCAGACGGTGACCGGCCTCGCCGAGAACACGTACACCTTCAAGGTGGCGGCGGTGAACAGCGTCGGAACCGGCCCCCAGTCCGCCGCCTCCTCCCCGGTGACCCCCTCGCTCGGCGCTCGGTTCAACCCTCTCCCGCCGGCCCGGATCCTCGACACCCGCGAGGGCAACGGCGCGCCGACGGGCAGGGTGGCGCAGGGCGGCGCCATTGACCTGCAGGTCACCGGTCGGGGCGGCGTGCCCGTGACGGGAGTGTCCGCGGTGGCCCTGAACGTCACCGTCACCGAGCCCACGGCGCTGAGCTACCTGACCGCCTGGCCCACCGGCGACGCCCGGCCGCTGGCTTCCAACCTGAACTACACCGCGGGCCAGACGGTGCCCAACCTGGTGGTCGTCAAGGTGGGGGCCGGCGGCAAGGTCAGCCTGTACAACAACGCCGGCACCACCCACGTGATCGCCGACGTGAGCGGCTGGTACGGCGCTGGCGGCGGCACGCAGGGTTCCCGCTACCACCCCGTCGCCCCGTCCCGGCTGCTGGACACCCGCAGTGGCCTGGGCGCCGTGGCGTCGAAGCTGGCGCCCCAGGGGGCGCTGGACCTCCAGGTGACCGGCCGTGCAGGGGTGCCGGCGACGGGTGTCACCGCGGTCGCCGTCAATGTCACCGTGACCGAGCCCTCGGCCGGCGGCTTCCTGACCACCTGGCCGACGGGAGGGCTGCCCCCGCTGGCCTCCAGCCTGAACTTCGCCACCGCCCAGACCGTCGCCAACCTGGCGGTCGTCAAGGTGGGCTCCGACGGCAAGATCAGCTTCTTCAACGGCGGGGGCGGCGTCCACGTGGTCGCCGACGTGGCCGGCTGGTTCGGGCCCGAAGGTGAAGCCACCGGCGCCCGGTTCCACCCGCTGGCGCCGGCGCGGGCTCTGGACACCCGTTCGGGGAACGGGGCGCCGGTCGCTCCCCTCGCCTCGGGGAGCTCGCTGAGCCTGCAGGTCACGGGCCGGGGGGGTGTGCCCGCCACCGGCGTCAGCGCCGTCATCCTCAACGTGATCGCCGTCGACCCTGTCGCCGGCGGCTACCTCACGGTGTGGCCGAACGGCGAGGCCCTGCCGCTCGCATCCAACCTCAACTTCGCCGCTGGCCGGACCGTGCCCAACCTGGTCGTGGCCAAGGTCGGCGCCGGCGGCAAGGTGAACATCTTCAACGGCGGGGGGGCCGCCCACCTGGTAGCCGACGTCGCCGGTTGGTACGGAAGCGCGTAGTCGCCGTCACTCGCTCGTTCCGCTCGCTCCCTTCCGCGAGTTCATCGTGCTCAGGCGACCGGCGGAGCCGGCCGCCCTCGCGCCGGCGGGCTTTCTGACCGCCAGCCGTGGGGGCCGCCCTTTGGGCGGCTTCCTGCGGCCGGCGGCGATTACTGCTCGGGCTCCAGCTCCAGGGACGCGCTGTTGATGCAGTAGCGGAGGCCGTTGGGGCCCGGCCCGTCGGGGAAGACGTGACCCAGGTGGCCACCGCAGGCCCGGCAGGTGACCTCGGTGCGGCGCATGCCGTGGGTGCGGTCCTCGTGGAGCTCGACGGCCTCGGCCAGCGCCGGCTCGGTGAAGCTGGGCCAGCCGGTGCCGGACTCGAACTTGGCATCGGAGCTGAACAGCATCGCTCCGCAACCAGCGCAGCGGTACATCCCGTCGTCCTTGGAGTAGGCGTACTTGCCCGTCCCCGGCCGCTCCGTGCCCTTGCGGCGCAACACCTCGTACTGCTCGGGCGTCAGCTGCTGGCGCCACTCCTCGTCGGTCTTCACCACATCGCTCATGCGACAAGGCTAAACGGCGGTCACCGCAAACAGGGGCCGGTCGGCGCCGGCGAGAGGCGTTCCGCCTCGAGGACCTGCCGCAGCTCCGAGGTGGACAGGGCGTAGGCCGTCTCGGGGTTGTCCGGCGAGATGGCGAAGGCGACGCCGACCACGGCGCCGTCGGCGTCGACCAGTGCCGCGCCCGAGTCGCCCGGCGCCAGCTCGGCGGCGAGCACGAACACCGATCGCCGGGTGACGCCGAGGTCGTAGAGGTCGGGCCCCAGGGCGTTGACCTGCTGGCGGATGGCGGCCGGGGACACCTCCAGGTCCTCCTGGCCCTCCGGGTGGCCGAAGACCGCCGCCGTGGTACCGACCTTGCCGTTGGCCAGGGGGAGCGGGGCCTGGCCCAGACCGGGCACGAACAGCAGGGCCAGGTCGCGGGCGGGGTCGAACACGGTGACCTGGGCCCGGAGGCGCCGGCCGTCGGGGCGCACCACCGTGGTCCGCTGCTGGCCGGCGACGACATGGGCGTTGGTGACGATCAGGTCGGGCGCGACGGCGAACCCGCTGCCGTCGCGCTCGAAGCGGCAGGCGACGCCCTCCACCTTGACCGTACTGGCCGACACGCGGGCGACCACCTGCGGGCTCAGGCCGGATTCCGCCGGCGGCGGGCCGGTGTCGAGGGCCGGGATGAGGCCGTTGAACACGTACGGGGCGCCGGCCGGCCCGGCCAGGCGACGGAGGGCCTGCGACGTCTCCGGTGGCTCGGGCAGGGCGGCATCGATGGCCCGGGCCACCGCGGAGTGCCGGGTGAGGCCCGACACCGAGCCCGTCATCTGCCCCAGCGGAGGGAGCACGAGGAGCCAGAGGGCGGTGACGACGGCCAGGGGGCCCACGACGGCGCCGGCCACCTTGTCGCGGCGGCGGGAGGGACCGTCTGCGGGCAGCAGGGCGCGCCGGAAGTGGGCTCCCAGCATGATGCCGACCCGCTGGCCGGCGAAGCCGGCACCGATGAACACCGCCGCGGCGACCAGGAGGCGCAGGGCCGGGTCCTCGCCGCCGAGCGTCATGGCCACGGACGGCAGCAGCAGGGTGGCGACGACGAGGAACTGCATGAGCAGGACCCAGGAGGTCGCCCCGGTCAGCAGCCCGAGCCGCCACCCCCCACCCATCGACGTGATCATCAGGATCACGATCATGAGATCGAGGATGTTCACGGGGCGTGCGCCCCGTGATGTCGCTCGCAGCGCCCTCGCGGGCCGCTCACTCCAGTTCCGGCTGCCCCGCCGGCCGGCGGGCGGAGGTCAGGAACCCGGTGTGGGCCACCATGCGGTGATCAGGGCGTACGGCCATGCCCTCGACGTGCCAACCCCGCTGCAGCACCTCGACCGTCTCGGCCAGCACGAAGCCGGCGCCCTCCAGGGCATCCCGCAGCTGGGACACCTGCACGATCGACGGCAGGTAGGAGACGAGGATGCCGCCCGGCCGCAGGGCGCCGACGGCGTGCTTGACCACCCGCCACGGCTCGGGAAGGTCGAGGAGGATGCGGTCGAGGCCGGTCTCGTCGATCCCCTCGTACACGTCGCGCAGCTCGACCCGGTAGGGCTGGCCGTCGCCGAGGAACGACGCCACGTTGGCCCGCGCCTTGTCGGCGAAGTCCTCCCGCAGCTCGTAGCCCACCACGTCGGCGCCGGCCCGCAACAGGGTCATCGACAGGGCGCCCGAGCCCACGCCGGCCTCGAGGATCCTGGCCCCCGGGAAGACGTCGGCCATGACCAGCAGCGGGCCGAGGTCTTTGGGGTAGATGACCTGCGCGCCCCTGGGCATCGACAGCACGAAGTCGGCGAGCGTCGGGCGCAGGGCCAGGTACCGGGTGCCCGTGGGTGAGCGCACGGTGGACCCGTCGGGGAGGCCGATGATCGAGTCGTGCGGCGTGACGCCGGCGTGGGTGTGGAACTGGCCGCCCTCCCGCAGGGTGAGGAGGTAACGGCGGCTCTTGGCGTCGATCAGCAGCACCTTGTCGCCGGCGGCGAAGGTCGGGTCCACCGACCCATCATGGCGCTACTTGGCGCGAGGGAAATGCTGGACGACGACCGACTGCCCGGGGTGGAGCTCCTCGCGGTACACCACGTCGGCGTTTCGCTTGGCCACCCGCTTCAGCATCCGCAACCCGCCGGCGACCACGCCGAGCGCCAACCAGGCCCGGGAGCCGCCGATGCCACGGGCGAAGCCGACCCGGACGAGGGCCTTGAGCATCAGACCCGGCGGATCTCGACGACGGTGGACCTGCGCCGGCCTCGGCGCTTGCCGAGGAGGAAGGCGACGATGATCACGGCGACCGCCACCCCGCCGGCGATGGCCATGATCGGCGTCTTGGCCGCCTCGGCCGACCCCTGGACCTCGCCTTGCATCTCGTGGAGCTTCGACTCGATGTCGGCCCGGGTGATCTTGCCGTTGGTGCGGCTCACGTCAGTCATCGTGCATCCCTTCTCTGGCCCCGGCCCCGGGCCTTGATGGCGCCGCCGGCGATGGCGCCGCTGACCGCCAGCACCACCAGGTAGGGGACGAAGTTCCAGTTCCCGTCGAAGGCGTCGCCGGTCTCGGTCTGGAGCAGGCGGAGCACCCCGAGGAGGAGGAGCACCGCACCGAGGCTGCCGAGGAGGGCGCCGGCCACGCCAAAGCCCACGAAACGGCCAAGGTTCCTGACCGGGTCGAGCGTCTCCTGTTTGGCGTAACCGACGACGAGCTGAAAGAGCTCCTGCGCCTCGCCGGGCAGGCTCTTGTCCTTCTTCGCCCTCTTGCCCTCCATGTCGTCCCGCCTGGCCATGGTGTGCTTCCTACCCTCCGGCCAAACGCTGCGCAAGCACAGAGGGCTCCTCCTCCAGCAAGGCCACGACCATCTCGAGGCGTTCGGCCACCCCGTCCGTGCCCAGGACCCGCTGGGCGTCGAGTGGCCCAGGGGGCCAGACTGACCGCCCGCCAGGCCGGTGTGCTGTTGATGTCTACACGCCGCTCGTTCAGGAGGAAGCTCATCACGGCCTGCCCGAAACAGTCGCTGTCCGCCGTCAAGGCGGGCGTCTCCACCCGGATCTCCTCGGACCCGAGCGGCGGGACCCGGCGAGGTGGCCGTCAGGTCTCCGGATGGCACCACGCTACGAGGGGCGTCACCATTCCACTTGCTGCGAATCTGCGGCGCGTCCACCCTGAACGTCAGGGCCGGAGCCCAGCCATGGAGGGCCCTGGATCGGGAGCGATCCGCTGTCTCGTGTGAGTGTCGTACAGGCGGCCGGGGACGGGCCCGGGCTAGCGTCGGTCGGGATCGTGGTTACGAGACGGTATTGGGTGGTGCCTGCTGCGCTCATGGCGGCCATGCTCACCACGTTCGTAGTGGTGCAGGTGCTCGGGGTGGAGCCGCTCACCGACCCGGAGCCGCTCCTCGGCGCCGGAGGCGCTCTCGCTGGCGTCGTGGGGACGGCGTTGCTCGTGGCCGACGTCTTCCTGCCCGTGCCCTCCAGCGGGGTGATGCTGGCCCACGGTGCCCTCTTCGGCATCGTGGTCGGCGCCGTGCTGTCCGTGCTCGGATCGCTGGGCGCCTTCGCCGTTGGGTTCGGCATTGGCAGGTCGGGTTCGCAGGCCGTCGGGCGCCTCGTGTCCGAGGAGGAACGCAACCGTGCCGACCGGCTCCTTCGCAGATGGGGCCTGGTTGCCATCGTGGTGACCCGCCCCGTGCCGATCCTCGCCGAGACCACCGCTTTCGTCGCGGGAACGTCGTCGCTCGGCTGGCGCCCCGCTCTCGTCGCCGCCCTCGTGGGATCGCTGCCCGCCGCGCTGCTCTATGCCGTGGCCGGGGCGCTGGCTGCGTCCTTCGCTGCCGGCGCCGCGGTGTTCGCCGTAGTGATCCTGCTCGGGCTGGCGGTCTTCGCCCTGTCGCCTGGAGCGGGACGCGAGCCGGCGCCGGTGGGCCACCGGTGACGGCGCCACCGGGCCCCGAGTTGGTTGCCGAGGGCCTCAGCTATCCCACAAGCCTGGCCTTCGACGACGAGGGCACACCCTGGGTAGCGGAGGCCGGGCTTCCCTTCGGCGGAGCGGCGCCGGGCGGGCGGGTGTGGCGGCTGGCACCCAACGGTGAGCGCCAGTTGGTGGTCAAGAACCTGTCTCCGCCGGTCAACGGGCTGTTCCACCACGAGGGGAGCTTCTTCGTCTCCGTGGGCGGCCACCCGAGCCGGATCATCCGGGTGTGGCCCGATGGGCGCGCCGAGGCGGTGCTCGAGGGACTCCCGGGGCCGGGCGACTACCAGACGAACATGGCGGTGGTCGGACCCGACGGTCGGCTGTACTTCAGCCAGGGGGCGATGACCAACAGCGGCGTCATCGGCTTGGACTCCTACCAGATCGGCTGGCTCTCCCGGCTTCCCCACTCCCACGATCTGCCGGGTCACGACGTGGTCCTGGCCGGCGTGAACGTCGTCACCGCCGATCCCCGCGACGGCGCAGCAGGCAAGGACGCAGTCACCGGCGCCTTCGTGCCTTTCGGCACGCCGAGTGAGCCGGGCCAGCGAGTGGACGGCCGCGTGCCGTGCACGGCCGCGGTCATGCGCTGCCGGCTCGACGGCTCCGATCTGGAGCTGGTGGCTTGGGGGCTGCGCAACGCATACGGCCTCGGCTTTCTGGCCGATGGCCGCTTGCTGGCCATCGACCAGGGCGCGGACGACCGGGGCAGCCGGCCCATCGGCAATGCACCGGACCTGCTCCATGAGGTCATCAGCGGGGCGTGGTTCGGGTGGCCCGACTTCGTCGGCGACGTGCCGGTGACCGACCCCCGGTTCCGCCCGGAGAGTGGGCCCCAGCCCACCTTCGTCCTCGACAACCACGACGTGCTGCCGGCGCCGGCCTGCCCTCTGGTGGAGTTCCCTCCCCACAGCGCGGCGACCAAGCTGGCCGTCGCGCCGGAGAGCCAGGGGCGGTGGGCCGGACATCTCTTCGTCACCCTCTTCGGCGACGAGGTGCCTCTCACCGCCCCTTCGGGGCCCCGGGTGGGCCGCGGCGTGGTCCGGGTGGATCCCAGCGACTGGAGCGTCCACCCGCTTCCGCCGGCTCCGTACTTCCGGCCCGTCGACGTCGGGTTCCATCCCGGCGACGGCGCCCTCCACGTGCTCGACTTCGGGCGGTTCGAGATGACAGAGTCGGGCGTGGACGCCGAGCCGGCCACCGGCAGGCTGTGGCGGCTGCCTGCGCTCGAACCGCTGCTCAGTCCCGGTGGAGAGCCTTCTTGACCGCCGATGAGGCCTGCTTGGCCAGACCGATCGCCTCGCCGACCACCGGGAGGCCCACCCACCCGGTGAGGGGGACGACTTCGGCCTCCGGTGGCCGCTCGCCGTGCGGGGCCCCGGTGGGCCAGATCCGCCACAGCACCCCCGAGTGGAGCGGCATCTCCACGCCGCCCCTCTCCACGGCCAGGCGAATCTCGCCCCAGTCCACCACGTAGAGGGCGCCGTCAGGGCCGAACGTGGCGTTGCATGGCCGCTCGAAGCCGTTGTGGGGTAGCTGGGAGGCGGGCCCGGACTGGCGGTTGACGGCGAAGTCGACGACCTCCCTGCGCTGCATGTCCACGCGCACCACCTTGTAGCCGACGGGGGTGGCGCGCCTGGTGGTGACGGGTGCGACGTCGCCGAACAGGCACACGAACGCGTCGCCGGGGAAACCGAATGCCGGGTCACGGCAGAAGACGAAGCCGTTCGAGGCGGCGTGGTCCTCGAAGGTGACGAAGGGCAACGGCGGCTGGTCGGGCGGCTCGGCGAGCACCGGCTCTCGACCCCGTCCGTCCTCACCCCAGCGGGGGTCGTCGAGGCGGACGCCCGCGGCATAATCGGGCCATCCATACCAGGCGCCCCCGTGGATCTCGTAGAACTCATCCGGCGCCCCCACGATGAACCGCGCGCCGCGTTCGTCGATGCCGTGGTTGGTCACGAACAGGCGCCCGTCGGGGTGGAAGTCGATGCCATAGGCGTTCCGGAGGCCCCAGGCGATCTGCTCGAGGGAGCCGGTCGTGGGATCGAGCCGCAGGAGCGCTCCGCTGGCCTTCAGCTGCCCCGGTATGACCTGGCCGGGTTGGGTCTCGGTCCCGAATGGGACGAAGGCACCGCTGCGCACCGTGTCCTTGAGAGAGCCGACCACGTCCTTGAACTCGTAGTTGTGCCCGGCCAAGGTGATGTCCTGGCCGGGGATGTCGCACACTTCCGGGGAGTGGCGGAGCCACTCGAAGGTGAAGTTGTCACCGCCGACCACCCCGGCGTTGGTGACACTGCCGACGGTGAAGTACAGGCTTCCGTCGGGGCCGACGATCGGGTAGTTCGGCATGTGGTCGCCCCACGGCAGGCCGGTGACGACGTCCTCGATGACGCCGCCGGGACCGACGCGGGAGATGGCGTCGTTGTTGGCGAAGTAGAAGGTGTCGTCGAGCCAGCAGCCGCCGGTCATGGCGCCGTGCTGGCGCCAGCGGTCGGCGGGCAATTCGAAGAACGTGTCCGTGGCGCCGGAGACGACGTCGATGCGCACGACCCGGGGCGGGGAGTCGATCTTGTAGCCGCTCTCGGTCACGTAGCAGGCGCCGTCGGGGCCGAAGGTGGCATGGACCGGCGCGTTCAGTTCGACGGCCACCACCTCGATCTCGAAGCCCTCGGGCAGCATCACATCTCCGGCGAAAGCACCGCGGTGGCTCTCGCGGGTGACGTTGATCTTCTCCATCAGCGGCCGGAGCGGCTTGGACACGTAGGCCAGCAACGTGTTCACCATGGGCGCCTTCACCGGACCGCCCTTGCCAGGCTCGTTCCCCATGCTCCGCTCCTCTCGCACGGCGGCCGTCCCGCGGCGCCCTCGGGTGTGGAGGAACCCTACCCACGTCGCACCACCGGGTTTCCCGGATCGTCCCGCCGCCTCCTCCAAGGGGTACAGCGCGAGGGGTGGGCGCGAAGCTGGGCCTGCCGGGTTATCGCAGCGCGCCGGAGACGGTGCCCGCTCCCGGTGCATCGACGGCGAGGTCGACCAGCGGTGCTGACCGTCCGTCGGGCCCCTGGTCGTTCCCAGGCGAGACGACGACCGGAACATCGTCGGCGGCGGGTTGTCCCGGCGGCCAGAGCTTCCACATGGCCAGGGCTACGGCTATGCCGAGCCCGCCGCCGGCAAGGACGTCGCTGGGGTAATGGGCGCGCTTGCGCACCAGGGACCAGTGCACGGCCACGGAGCAGGCCGAGAGTGGCAGGAAGGCGACAGGCAGCACCTGGGACGCTCCGAAAACGAAGGCCAAGTCGGCGGCCGCATGGCCGGACGGGAACGAGGAGGTGAACGGGCCCAGCTGGTGACGGGCCGAACCCGGTGGGTGCCTTCGCCCCACGAGGGCCTTGATCGGGAGGTGGGCGGCGGCGGCCGACAGGTAGCAGACGCTGCCGCGCAATGCCGCCCGGCGCCCCCGCTCACCCGTGGCGCACAGGCCGGCGGCGATGGCCGCCCACGCCGGAGGCCGTTGGATGATGTCGCCGGCTCGGCCATAGAAGGTGGAGCCCTTACGGGATCCCTTGCCGACGAGGTTCCCCACGAGGGAGTCCTCTGACTCGCCGACGCGCTCTGTCCGCTTGCCCACGCTCGGTCCTCCGTTGCCTCAGTGGCCGGGGGCCGAGGTCTTCTTCATTCGAGTTGACACGCCGCCCGGAACTCCTGCCCGAGAAAGGTCCGGGTTAACCGTAGCGGGGAGCACTGTGTCCGCGACGCCATCGGAGGCGCCAGTCTTGGTCGGGCGACAAGCAGCTGACTTCCGCTCGCCGTTCCACGTCAGGACGTCGTGACCGACGGCTGTCGGTGGTGCCCCGAACCGCCAGCCGCGTGCGGGTGATCGAATCTCATGGGGACATTGACTCGACACGGGGGAGGTCGGTGGTGGCCTCCCCCGTCGGCCCCGCCACGGGCCACGCCCGGGCAACGAGCATCGAAGGCTGATCCGCTCCACCAGCTCGGATCCCAGGATCACAAGACCTCGAACTGGCAGGGCAGCGCGCCCTTTGGCCTCAGGGCCAAGTCCACCTCCGTGTCAGGGTTCGGTAGCTGTGACCGCAACCGGAAGCGGGTGAGGAGGGCGGCCACCGAGGTGACCAGCTCGGCCATGGCGAGGTGCTCCCCGATGCATGCCCTGGGCCCACCGGCGAAGGGAATGTGCGTGTAGCCGCTGGACCTTCGCGTGGCGTCGGGATTGGCGCGGGTGGCCTCGAAGCGATCGGGGGAGAACTCGAAGGGGTCGGACCACACCGACGGACGATGGTGAATGCCCCAGATGTTGACGGCCACAATCCGGCCAGCCGGTATCGGGAAGCCGAGTAACGCCGTGTCCGTCGACGCCCGCCTGACGACGGTGTGGGCGGGCGGGTACAGGCGCATGGACTCATCGACGACCTGGGCCACGTAGGGCAGCTGCTCGATCTCGTACCGCCCGCCGGGCTGGCGACCGACGAGGTCCAGAACCTCGGCCCGCGCCCGATCCTGCACCTCCTGGTGGCGACCGAGCAGCTGAAGAGTGAAGGCCAGCGCGCTGCCGGTGGTCTCGTGACCCGCGATGAGAAAGATGATCACCTCGTCCCGGACATCGCTGTCGTTCAACGCATCGCCTGTTTCCGGATCGCGTGCGTCGAGGAGCCGGCTCAGCAGGTCCTTGCCGCCCGAGCCACTGGCTCGGCGGGCGGCGATCAGCTCGTCAGCCAGGCCCCAGACCACCCTTCGAATGGCCTCGGCCCGCCGGTTTGCCGGGGTTGGCCACGAGTGCGGGGTCCGGACCGGCGCGAGCGACCGCTTCTTGAGGTGATCGCCGAGGGCGGGCAGGACGGACCTGAGCCTGGGCTCGGCCTGAACGATGTCGTCGCCGAACACCGTGTGGCCCAGGGCGTGGAGGGCATAGCGCATGGAGAGCTGCGTCAGGTCGATCGGCCGGTCGGCGGCGGCGTCGGCTTCGCACCACGACACCAGGTCGGCGCCAGCCGTGGCGATCGTCTCGAGATGGCCGGTCACGGCCCGCCGCGTGAAGAGCGGCCCGGCGATCCGCCGGGCCCGCCGCCAGCGCTCACCCTCGCTCACCAGCAGACCGTTCCCGAGGAAGTGGCGGAACTCGCCGATCACCGGCGCGTCCTTGATGTAGTGGGCAGCATCGGCCGCCAAGACCTGGCGGGCGCCCTCGGGAGAGAAGACGGCGTCGAACGTGAACCCGATCCGGGGCGGGCCAACCCGGAACCGGGCGATGTCGCCGTGATCGGCCATCGCCCGCTCGTAGGTGCCCAGCTGGTCGCGCTGGAGGTCGAGCGTGCTGCCGAGGAGCACCGAGCCCCGGGCGGAGGGCGGCGCCGGCGGGACCGAAGCCATATCGGTAGTTTCGCGCCGGCAGGAGACCGGTGGTCGTCGGCCGCAGCTCGAGCGCGTGCCCTCAGGACAGGGATACATCTCACTTACGGCCCTCTACGGCGCAGGGTCACGCTGGCGTCAGGATCTCGCGGCCGCGGGCCGTCGTCGCCGGTTCGGGGCCCGCGCTGTGATCAGCCGGGCCGCTCGCCGAGCACCCGCAAGCGCAGGGTGATGAGGAGGGCCAGCGTGACGAGGAGCCCGGCCCTGTACCCCCAGACCAGGACGTCGCTTCCCCGGAACTCGTCGGCGGCGCGGATGGAGGCGATGCCGATCATGGCCAGGCCGACCGTCACCAACTCGATCGGGATGCGAAACGAGCTGGCCCGCCGATCCAGCGCGAAGCTGAGGTAGACGACTGCGGGGAACCCCACGAAGGCGCTGAGGGTCCGGGCGGTCAGCGGGGTGAGCGGCCACATCCACTCGTCTATGAACAGGCTCGGGCGCAGGAACAGGGCGAACGTCAGCAGCAGCTGAAGAGCGCCGACGGTCACCATGACCGAACGGATGACGTCCGGCACCAGCCGTTCTCCCGGCTCGGGCGTACCCGGGTCGAACCGCCGGTTCCGGACCCATAGCCATGGGAGGAGCACCGGCGTCGTGACGTAGAGGGCGGTCCAGGCCCAGAACGAGATGTGGTCGTGGTTGAACCGGTCCCAGTGGAGGAACGTCGTCGCGCCGAGCAGGGCGGCGAAGAGCGTTATGGCAGGGATGCCCACGCCGATGCGGTGCCAGCGGCGCCCCCTGGCCACCCGGAAGAAGTAGTAGGCGCCGGCCAGGTAACCGCCGCCCATCAGCATCGCCATCATCCGCGACTGGATCGTCCACGCCCAGAGCTCGGGTGTGCGGCTCGGGAAGAGGAAGAGAATCACGAAGGCGGCGGTGAGGATGGGGATGATCCCGATGGCGATCGCCCGCGTCACCTTCAGGATGCGGTCATCGGCCATCACGGCGCGGCGATGGGATGGAAGGGGAGGTGCAGCTCGCACCTCGCGGTAGCCGGCCCGCCCCGCCCGGTTCGTCGGCGCGACGACCCCGACAGCACGCCTGTGACCATCGGCTCCGGCGTCATGTTCTCCTTTCCGATGCCGCACGTAGATCGCGGTCCGGCTGCTATTTCATGCCTCGCATCCGCAGCATCCACCGAAACGTCGGCGGAGGGGCCGGCGGGACGTTCGCCTCGTTCCGGCGGCGGCGGAGCTCGAGCTGGAGGCTCTCCTCACCCCGCTTCATGGCCCAGTGATGGTTCGCGGAGAACGCCGGCCGCAGCACCCGGCTCAAACGCCGCAGCAACGGCTTGGAGGCCATCACCTGCCAGTCATAGGTGATGCGCACCTCGGGGCCTTGGGGCTCGAAGGTCCACCGACCGGTGCCCTCCAAGTCGCCCGTCGCCGACAGGGCAAACCCTTCGTCGGTCACCGGTTCGGTGACGTACAACGTCCACCGCAGCAGGTAGGGGAGCCATCCCTTCGTGTGCAGGTCGAGCGTGCGCCCGACACCGTCGGGCCCACCCGGGTCAACCTCCTCGACGCTGAGGTAGACCGAGGGCCACCACCGACGCAGCGACGTGCCGTCGTTCAGCACCGCCTTCACCTCGTCGACGGTCGCGGTAACGCGCCATTCGGTGAAGAAGTGGTACGCCGTGCTCATCGACGAGCAAAACGTACTGGCTACATGCCGGAGGCGTCCCGACAACCCGAGGTTCGTCCCCGTCTCGACACGGCCCTCGGCGAACGGCCCCGTCGACGACGGGCCGGAGACGTCCCGCAGCGGTTCCATTCTCGGCACGCCATCCCCGGAGCCGTGTGGTGCGACGGAGCGAGCGGCGAGCGGGCGACGGGCAGGCCGGCGGCGGCCGTCCGGGCTGTACGCCGAGCTCTACACCCTCCAGGCCCCGGCCTACCGCTGAGCCGGGGCGGCTGGGCCACCATGGGGTGATGCCGGGGGAGGAGCGACGCGCCGGGGTGACGAGCCCGCTGCTGCAGACCAAGTTCCACGTCCCGAGGCGGCGACGTGGCGTGGTCGAGCGGCCCCGGCTGCGGGAGCGCCTGGACCTCGTCCCGCAAACGACGTTGACGCTCGTGTCGGCGCCGGCCGGTTTCGGCAAGTCCACGCTCGTGACCGAGTGGGTGGCCAACCCTCCGACCGGGGGATACGCGACGGCATGGCTGTCGCTCGACCAGCGCGACAACGATCCCCGCCTGTTCTGGAGATACCTGATCGCCGCCCTGCAGACGGCGGCGCCCGACGTGGGCGCCGGCGCCCGCGCGCTCCTGGAGTCGGCGCAGTCGCCGCTGGAGGCCGTCCTCGGTTCGCTCCTCAACGACCTGGACTCCCTCGAGCACGACATCGTCCTGGTGCTGGACGACTATCACGTCATCGAGGCCCAGGAGGTCCACCAGTCGATGACGTTCCTCATCGAGCACCTGCCGCCGCAGGCCCACCTGGTCATCGCCAGCCGCGCCGACCCCGCCCTCCCACTGGCCCGGTTACGGGCCGGGGGCGAGCTGGTCGAGGTCCGCGCCGCCGACCTCCGCTTCACGCCGGAGGAGGCCGCCGCCTACCTCAACGGGGTGATGGGGCTCGACCTGACAACCGAGGACGTGGTCGCGCTCGACGGGCGAGCCGAGGGGTGGATCGCCGCCCTGCAGCTGGCGGCGCTGTCGATGCAGGGTCGCGACGACGCGGCCGAGTTCATCGCCGGGTTCGCCGGCGACGACCGCTACATCGTCGACTACCTGGTCGGAGAGGTCCTGCAGCGACAATCCCAGGAGGTCCGGGATTTCCTGCTGCAGACCTCGGTCCTCGCCCGACTGACCGGCGCACTGTGCGACACGCTGACCGGCCAGTACGGCGGGCAGGCCATGCTGCAGTCGCTCGAGCAGGCGAACCTGTTCCTCGTACCGCTCGACGACCGCCGGCACTGGTACCGCTACCACCACCTCTTCCGTGACGTGCTGCGAGCGCGGCTGGCGGAGGAGCGACCCCAGGACGTCGGGGCGCTCCACCGGCGGGCCGCCGACTGGTTCGAGCTGCACGGCGAGCGACCGGAAGCGATCCGCCACGCCATGGCGGCCCACGACTTCGAGCGGGCCGCGGACCTCGTCGAGCTGGCCGTCCCCGCCATGCGCCAGGCGCGCCAGGAGGCCACCCTGCGCCGCTGGCTCGAGGCGCTCCCGGCCGAGATCTTCGAGAGGAGGCCGGTGCTGGCCGCCAGCCTGGTGGGAGCGCGCATGTCCACCGGCGACCTCGCCGGCGTGGAACAGCTCCTGAGCGCGGCCGAGCGGTGGCTCGACGCACCGGAGGCCGAAGCGGCGTCGATGGTGGTCATGGACGAAGCGGAGCTCCGCGTGCTGCCGAGCACCATCGCCATGTACCGGGCCGCGCTGGCCCGGCTGCACGGCGACGTGGCCGGCACGATGGCCCACGCCCGCCGGGTGCTCGAGCTCGTCGGCGAGGAGGACGTTCTCGAGCGGGGCGCAGGAGCCTCGCTCCTCGGGCTGGCGCACTGGTCGAACGGCGACCTCGACGCCGCCCACCGCTGGTACGCCGAGGGCATGGCCAGCCTGGAGAGGGCCGGCTACTACGCAGATCAGATCGCCGGCGCCATCACTCTGGCCGACCTCCGCATCGCGCAGGGGCGCCTCCATGACGCGATGCGCACCTACGAGCAAGGCCTGCGCCGGGCGCGCGAGCACGTGCCGCCGATCGTGCGGGGGGTGGCCGACCTCCACGTCGGCATGAGCGAGCTGCTCCTCCAGCGCAACGACCTCGACGGCGCCCGCCGGCACCTGGCGACGAGCCGGGAGCTGGGCGAGCACGCCGAGTTCCCCCAGAACGCGTACCGATGGCGGGTGCCTGATCAGGCGGGCCGAAGGCGACCTCGCCGGCGCCGTCGAGCTGCTCGACGAGGCGGAGCCGGTCTACAACACCGACTTCTCGCCCGAGCTGCGGCCGGTCCCGGCCGTGCGGGCCCGGGTGTACCTGGCCCAGGCGCGAGTTGCCGAGGCGCTCCGATGGGCGGCGGAACGGCAGCTCTCGGCCGACGACGAGCTGACCTACGTGCGCGAGTACGAGCACATCACCCTGGCCCGGGCGCTGATGGCTCAGCGGGATGGGGGCGCTGCTCGACTTCTGGAGCGGCTGCTGGCCGGAGCGCGGGCCGGCCACCGCACCGGGAGCGTCATCGAGATCCTCGTGCTGCAGGCGCTCGCCCAGCAGGCCGGGGGCGACCGGGCGACTGCGCTGGCGACCCTCGGGGAGGCGCTGACGATGGCCGAACCGGAGGAGTACGTCCGGCTCTTCCTCGACGAGGGCCCGCCCATGGCAGCCCTGCTGCGCCAGGCGGCAGCCCACGACTATGCCCGCCGGCTCCTGGCATCCAGCGGGCCGAACGGCGTGCTCCAGCAGACGGGCCTGATCGAGGCGCTGAGCGACCGGGAGCTGGACGTGCTCCGCCTGCTGCGATCCGAGCTGGGCGGCCCCGAGATCGCGCGGGAGCTGACGGTGTCGCTGAACACCCTTCGGACCCACACCAAGCACATCTACGCCAAGCTCGGCGTGACCAGCCGGAGGGCGGCGGTCCGCCGTGCCGAGGAGCTCGACCTCTAATCACCAGCGTCAATCACCACGTGTGGTGATGTGCGCTCACCACCTTGCTTCATACCTTGCAACCACCGACAGGGACGACAAGCAAGGGCTGGCTCGATGCAGGCAGAGGACAACACAAAGAGCGCCTCGCCGCAGTACGTGATCCGGGTCAAGGGACACCTCGCGGCTCGTTGGGTGATCTGGTTCGAAGGGATGAGCCTCACCACTGAAAGCGACGGCACCACCACGATCGAGGGGCCCGTCGTCGACCAAGCCGCGCTGCACGGCCTGCTGCAGAAGCTCCGCGACGTCGGGGTCCCCCTGATCTCGCTCACCCAGATCGAAGGCCACACGAAGGAGATCAGATGAGAGCAGTCGCTTGCCTCGGCTACGGACCGCCCGAGGACGTCTTGCAGCTCGCCGAGGTCGACGAGCCCGCCGTCGCCGACGACGACGTGCTGGTCCGTGTCCACGCCACTTCGGTCAACCCGGCCGACTGGCATCTCGTCCGGGGCACCCCCTCCATCGCCCGCCTGCAGACGGGGCTGCGCAGGCCGAGCTTCAGTGTCCCCGGCTGCGACATCGCCGGCCGCGTCGAATCGGTGGGTGGCAGCGTGACCGCCCTCCGCCCGGGCGACGAGGTGTTCGCCACCTCGTTCATGCACGGGTTCGGCACCTTCGCCGAGCAGGTGTCGGTCCCCGAGCGCCTGGTGGCGCGCAAGCCGTCGAACCTCACCTTCGCGCAGGCAGCTGCGGTGCCGCTCGCCGCGTGCACGGCCCTGCAAGGCCTCCGCGATCACGGGCGGATCGACGCCGGCCAGCGCGTCCTGGTCGTCGGCGCGTCGGGAGGTGTCGGGACGTTCGCCGTCCAGATCGCCAAGGCGCTCGGGGCCGAGGTCACCGGCGTCTGCAGCACGAGGAACGGGGACATGGTTCGAGGCCTCGGCGCCGACCATGTCATCGACTACACCGAGGCCGACTTCACTCGAGGCAGCCGGCGCTACGACCTCATCCTCCAGGCCGCCGGCTCACACTCGGCCCGGGCGTGCCGCCGGGCGCTGACGGCGGACGGCACGCTCGTGCAGATCAGCGGTGACTCCCCCAACCGTTGGGTCGGTCCCCTCGGTCGCATCACCACGGGGCGCCTGCTCTCGGCGCTGGTGAGCCAGAGGATCACCAGCTTCACGGTGCAGCCGAACCGTCAGGACCTCGACTTCATCCGCTCCCTCGTCGAGGCCGGCACGGTCGCCCCGTTGATCGACCGGACCTATCCGCTCACCCACATCCACGACGCGATCCGGCATGTCGAAACGGGCCACGCCCGAGGCAAGGTCGCCGTCACCATCAGCGCCACAGCCGCGAACACCAAGTGAAGAGGACTTCGATCACCATGACACTCGTACGGAACGTTCCCGGCCCGGCACCGTCCGCCGCCGGGCCCACGGTGGCGGCACGGGCCGTCGCCGCCACCAAGACCTATGGCAAGGGCGACGGGGCGGTGATCGCCCTGAACCGGGTCGACGTCGACTTCGCCGCCGGCGCCTTCACCGCCATCATGGGCCCCTCCGGCTCCGGCAAGTCGACCCTGATGCACTGCCTGGCCGGGCTCGACGAGCTCTCCACCGGTCAGGTGTTCATCGGCGACGTCGACCTGACCACGCTCAACGACAAGCACCTCACGTTGCTGCGGCGGGACCGGGTGGGCTTCGTCTTCCAGGCCTACAACCTGGTGCCGACGCTGACCGCCCTGGAGAACATCACCCTCCCCACGGACCTCGCGGGGCGCCGGCCCGATCAGGGCTGGCTCGACCAGGTGGTCGACACCATCGGCCTGCGCGACCGGCTCGACCACCGGCCCACCGAGCTGTCCGGCGGCCAGCAGCAGCGGGTGGCCGTCGGACGGGCCCTGGCCGGGCGGCCGGCGATCATCTTCGCCGACGAGCCGACCGGCAACCTGGACAGCCGCTCCGGTGCAGAGATCCTCGACTTCATGCAGCGCGCCGTACGGGAGCTGGGCCAGACGATCGTCATGGTCACCCACGACCCGGGCGCGGCCAGCTACGCCGACCGGGTGGTGTTCCTCGCCGACGGGCGCATCGTCGACGAGATCCGGCAGCCGACCGCCGAGGCCGTCCTCGACCGCATGAAGACCTTCGGGAGGTAGGGCCATGTTCCGTCTCACCTGGAAGGGCCTGTGGGCCCACAAGCTGCGCTTCGCCCTCACCGGCCTGGCCGTCGTCCTCGGCGTGGCCTTCATGTCCGGCACCCAGATACTCACCGACACCATGGGCAGGACCTTCGACGGCATCTTCGAGGACGCCAACGAAGGGGTCGACGTCGTCGTACGGCGGGCGGCGAAGGTGGAGAGCACCTTCGACGTGGACGTGCGCGAGCGAGTCGACTCCGCCACCCTCAACCGGATCCGCGCCATCGACGGGGTCGACGTCGCCGCCGGCTCGATCGAGGGCCAGGCCGCGCTGGTCGGTCCCGACGGCAAGGCGAAGGCCGGCACCGCCTTTGGCGGCGTCATGGGCGCCAACTGGCTGGAGGACGACCGGCTGAACCCCTTCTCCATCGCCACCGGCCATGCACCCCGGGCCCGCGACGAGGCCGTCATCGACCAGTCCACGCTCAAGAGCGACGGCCATGCGCTCGGCGACACCGTCACCGTGCTGGGCAAGGGCACCCCCCGCCAGCTCAAGCTGGTGGGTACCGCCACCTACGGCGGCGCCGGCGGTCTGCCGGGCATGACCCTGGTGGCGGTGGACGACGCCACCGCCCAGGAGCTGTTCGCCGAGCGCGGCGCCTACGACCGGGTGCTCGTCGCCTCGGACGGGAGCGTGTCCGACGACGTCCTCGCCAGCCGCATTGCCGCAGACCTCGGGAGCACAGGCAGCTTCGAGGTCGTCACCGGCGCGGCCGACACGGCCACCAGCAAGGCCGACCTCAAGAAGGACCTCGGGTTCTTCAGCACCTTCCTGCTGGCCTTCGCCTGCATCGCCCTGTTCGTCGGGATGTTCATCATCTACAACACCTTCTCCATCGTGGTCGCCCAGCGCGGGCGGGACATGGCCATGCTCCGGGCCGTCGGCGCCAGCCGGGCCCAGGTCGTGCGGTCGGTGGTGCTCGAGTCCGTCGCCGTGGGTGCAGTCGCCTCCGCCGTCGGCCTGGGCGTGGGCGTGGGCATGTCATTCGGCCTGCGGGCCCTGCTCAGTGCCGTGGGCCTGGAAGTCCCGAGCGGCTCCATCGTGATCGCTCCGTCGACGGTGATCACCGCCTTCCTGGTCGGCACCGCCATCACCGTCATCTCGGCCCTGTTGCCGGCCGTGCGGTCCAGCCGGGTGAGGCCGATCGCCGCCCTTCGCGACGTGGCCATCGACGTGTCCGGCTCCTCCATGGCCCGGATCGGCGCCGGCGGGGCCGTCCTGGCCGCGGGGGCTGCAGCGTTCACCGCAGGCGTCCTGGGCGTCGGTTCGGAGCTCGCTCTCATCGGGCTGGGCACGGTGGCGACGATCATCGGCGTCTTCGTCCTCGGCCCGGTCATCGCCAGGCCGCTCATGCACGTGCTGGGGACGCCCGTCGAGGCCATGGGCGGGATGACCGGGCGGCTGGCGCGGGAGAACGTCAAGCGGAACCCCAAGCGCACGTCGGCCACGGCGTCCGCCCTGATGATCGGCGTCACCCTGGTCGGCGCGATCACCATCCTGGCGTCCTCGTTCAAGGCGTCGATCTCCGACACGCTCTCCGAGTCGCTGCAGGCGGACTACGTGGTCGCCTCCGGGTCGCTGGGCGGCGGTGGCCTCAGCCCGGAGATCGAGGCCGACCTGGCGACCCTGCCCGAGGTGGCGACCGTGTCGCCTGCCCGGTCGACTGCCGTCGAAGTGGGTGGCGCGTCCTCTGAGGTGGCCGCGATAGACATCGGGACCATCGGGCGGGTGGCCGACCTCGGCGTGACGGCGGGCAGGCTGGCGGATCTCTCCGGAGCGTCGGTCGCCGTCGAGGACCGCAAGGCCAAGGACAACGGGGTGAAGCTGGGCGACACCCTCACGGTGACCTTCGCCCGGACCGGTCCCGTCGAGCTCACCGTCAGGGCCCTCATCGACCGGCCGCCGCCGGGCTTCGACGGGGTGGTCTACGTGGTGGGCCTCGACACCTACCGTGCCAACGTCACCGACCAGTTCGACCGTCAGGTGTACGTGAAGGTGGCCGACGGGGTCAGGCCGACCCAGGCCGAGGCCGCCCTGGAGACCGCCCTGACCCGCTGGCCCAACGGCGAGCTCCAGGACCGGAGCGCGTTCGAGGCGAGCGTGGCCAGCCAGATCGACGTCATCCTGAACCTGATGTACGGGCTGCTGGGGCTGGCGATCGTGATCGCCCTCATCGGCATCGCCAACACCCTCGCCCTGTCGGTGCACGAGCGCCGCCGGGAGCTGGGCCTGTTGCGGGCCGTCGGGATGACCCGGCCGCAGGTCCGCCGCGCCATCCGGTGGGAGTCGGTGATGATCGCCCTGATGGGGACCGTCCTGGGCTTCGCCCTGGCCGTCGCCGGCGCATGGGGCATCATCAGCGCCATCCCGGGCGACCGGCCGATCCCCCTGGTCGTGCCGCCGGTGCAGCTCACGGTGATCGTGGCCCTGGCCTCGGTGGCGGGGGTGCTGGCCGCAGTCGGGCCGGCCCGCCGGGCGGCCAGGCTCGACATCCTGGCCGCCATCGCCAGCCACTGAGCCGGCCGGGACGTGGCACGGAGGGCCGGAGCCTCGAATGGCGCCGGCCCTCCGGCCGTACTCGCCGGCGGTGTACATCCGGCGCCAGTCCCGGAGCACGAGCAGCAGAGCGCTCTCGCCGTAGGGCTCCCAGGTGGGCAGCACGTCGGTCAGGACCCGAGCCGAGGTGGGCACGCCCAGGACGGCCACGCCGACGGGCCTCCCGGGCCGCTCATCCCGGCAGGGGTCTGGGCCCCAGCTCCTCGGGCGCCGGCGCCCGGGGGAAGGTCGCCAGCACGCTCACGATCCGGTCCTGGAGGCCGGCTCCGGCCGAGGAGCTGGGCAGGTCGTTGGCGATGAGGGAGAAGGCGACGTTGCGCCCGTTCTGGCCGGTGGCCAGTCCGCTCAGGCCCACGACGCCCTCCAGCGACCCGGTCTTCGCCCGGACCCTCCCGGCCGCCGGCGTCCCGATGAAGCGCCGCCACAGGGTGCCGTTGCGCCCGGCGATGGGAAGGCCGTCGTTGAGCTGTGGGGGGCCGGTGGCCACCACCCGCTGCAGCACCGAGCAGCTCGTCCTGTCGTTGCGGTCCAGGCCCGAGCCGTCGACCGCGTCGACCTCCTCGGGGGACACGCCGGCCATCTGGCGCAGCCGTTCCTCGACGATGGCGAGGCCGGCGTTGGTCGACCCGGGCACGCCCGGCTTGGTCGCCAGCTCCTTGACCAGCAGCTCGGCGGCCAGGTTGTCGCTGTTCTCCAGAACCTCGGCGACGACGTCGCTGAGGGGCGGCGACTCGATCGAGGTCACCCTAACCGTGTTGGCCGGCGCTTTCGCCGCCCCGGTGTCGCCCACGGTGACCCCCCGGGCCCGCAGCAGGCCGGCCAGCACCGACGCCGCGTGCGCCGGCGGCGAGACGGCGGTGGCCGGCGGGTTGTTCTGGGTGAACGCTTTGTTGACGACCAGGGCCGACAGGGGGCTGATGTCGAAGTTGGCGATGTACCGGGGGTTCCAGCTGGGGACCAGCCGCTCGCTGTCGTAGCGGCTCTCGTCGCCGAGCAGGCGGCCCACCCGGCGCACGCCGGCGGCGACCACCTTGTCGGCCAGCGCCTCGATAGAGGTGAACCGGCGGCGCTGGCCCTGGTAGCCGCCGTCGGACGCGAACTCGGCGGTCGACAGCAGCGCGTCACCGCCCCCGACCAGGTAGAGGTCGCCCACCGCCCCGTCGGCCGCCGGCGGGCCGCCGGCCCGGACGTCGGTCGTGAAGCGGTGGTCGGCGCCCAGCTGGTTCAAGGCCGCGGCGGAGGTCAGGAGTTTGAGGGTCGACGCCGGAATGAGGCCCAGCGTCGGCTGGCGGGAGTAGTGGACGGTGCCGCCGCCGGGATCACCGACGACCAGGCACGACCGGTCACGGGCGCCCCCGTAGGCGGGGTCGGTCATGATCCGGTCGAGGTCGGTCCGGAGGCGGGTCTCCGCCGCGAACCGGGACAGCAGCGCCGGCACCCGGCGCGCGCTGAGGACCGGCGTGGCCAAGGGGGCGGCTGCCGGTGCCGGCGGGGCCGGCTCCTGGGCGGCCACCGCGTCGATCGGCAGCAGCAGCCCGACGACCAGCAGCAGGACACGGGCCCTCATGTGCGCGCCGGCTCCCGAGCCTCGTGCTCAGCCCGCAGCACCCGCTTGAGCAGCTTGCCGCTCTCGGTGCGGGGGAGCTCGTCACGGAACGACCATGATCGCGGCCGCTTGAAGCCCGCCAGCTGCTCCGCCAGGAAGGCCTCGAGAGCGCCAGAGTCGACCTCCGCACCGGGACGGGGCACCACGACGGCATGGACACGCTCGCCCCACTCCTCGTCGGCCACGCCGAACACCGCGGCGTCGGCGACGTCGGCATGGGCCTGCAGGGCGGCCTCCACCTCGGCCGGGTAGACGTTCATGCCACCGGTGATGACCATGTCGGTACGCCGGTCGCAGATGTGGAGGTAGCCCTCGCCGTCCAGCCAGGCCTCGTCGCCGACCGACTTCCAGCCACCCGGCAGCTCGGCCAGCTGCTGTGTCGAGCGGTGGTAGCCGGCCATGGCGTTGGCCGAACGGATGAAGAGCTCCCCGGCGACGCCGGCGGGCACGTCCCTGCCGTCCTCGTCGACCACCCGCAATCCCACGCCCCCATAGGGGCGCCCGCACGAGCCGGGCTTGCGCAACTGGTCCTGGGGGCGGAGCACCGTGGCGATCCCCAGCTCCGTCGAGCCGTAGACCTCGTAGAGGAACCCCTCCCCCAGCCGGGCGATGACCTCCCGCTTCAGGGCGTAGGGCACCGGGGCGGCGTTGACCACGAGAGCCCGCATCGACGGCAGCTCGACGTCGCCGGGCAGGGCAACGATGCGCTTGAGGTGGATGGGGGCCACGAATGCCGACGTCACCTCGTGGCGGGCGGCAAGGCCGGCCCACTGGCCGGCGTCGAACCGGCGGCTGACGACCAGCGTGCCGCCGATGCGGTGGGTCAGCAGGGCGAAGGCGTGGGGGCCGGCGTGGTACAGCGGCCCGGTGACGAGGTGGACCTCGCCGGGGGCGAAGCCCAGCTCGGCCAGCAGCGCCGCGGTCAGGGCCGGATCCGACGGCCGGCGCACCGCACCCTTGGGCCGGCCGGTGGTGCCCGAGGTGTAGAGCATGGTCGCCCCGTCGCCGGCCGCGGCCGGCGGATGGGAGCCGGCGCCGGCCTCGGCCACCTCCTCGAAGGTCAGGGCGCCCGGAGCCAGGGCTGCATACGCAGGGTCGACCACGGCCGCCACCGCCCCGCTGTCGGCGAGGACATGTGCGGCCTCGCCGGCGGTGAGCCGGTACGGCATGGGCACCGAAACCAGGCCCAGGCGGCGGAAGGCGTGGATCAGCACGACCACCTCGGTGCTGTTCGGCCCGCACCACACGGCCCGGTCGCCGGCGCGCAGCCCGAGGGTGGCCAGGCCGGCGGCGATCCGCTCGACGGCAGCCTCCAGCTCGCCCCACGTCGTGACGACGCCGTTCTCGATGACGGCCGGCGCACCCGGACAAGGCATGGGCAGCACTGTAATTTCGTCAGCTGGGGAAGCCGGCCAAGGGGGCGACGTCGAGGTCTACCGGGCCGTCACTCTGCGAAGTGGCGGGCGGCACCTCATGATCGCTCTCCGCCCCCACACCCAGGCCGACTCGGACCGGCGCTGGCCGACCTCCAGCGTCGGCGACGACCCCGCCGAGGGGCTCGTGCCCGTAGCCTGACCGCCGGCCGTACTCTCGCCTGATGTCCCGGGGCTGGATCCGCCGGCTGTGGCCGTACCTCATGGCCCACCGGGCCGACGTCGTCACCGCCTTCGGTGTGGCCGTGCTCGGCATGACGGTGTCGGCCTTCACGCCGGTGATCCAGAAGGTGATCATCGACGACGTCATCCTCGAGCGTCGCCGGCCCCTGGCGCCGTGGCTGGCCCTGCTGGTGGCGGCCGGCGTGTTCCGCTTCGCCGTCGCCCACGTCCGGCGCTTCGTCGGCGGCCGGGTTGCGTTCAGCGTCCAGTTCGACCTGCGCAACGCCATCTACGAGCGCCTGCAACGCCTGGACTTCGCCCGCCACGACGACTTCCAGACCGGCCAGCTGGTCTCCCGCGCCGGCTCCGACGTCGGCCTCGTCCAGAGCATGCTCGCCTTCCTGCCCCTGGCCAGCGGCAACCTCGTGATGGTCGTCCTCTCCCTCGGCGTGATGGCGGTGCTGTCGCCACTGCTGACCGTCGTGAGCATGGTGGTGGTGCCGGCGATCCTGTGGATCGCCATCCGCCTGCGCGACACCGTGTTCCCGGCCGCCTGGGACGCCCAGCAGCGCGCCGCCGAGGTCGCCGGCGTGGTCGACGAGGCGGTCTCGGGCGTGCGGGTGGTGAAGGGGTTCGGCCAGGAGGCCCGGGAGCTGGACCGGCTGGCGGCGTCGGCGGAGGACCTGTTCGCCTCCCGGCTGCGGGCCCTGCGCATCCAGGCCCGTTACGGGTCGACGTTGCAGGCGGTGCCGGCGCTGGGCCAGGTGGCGGTGCTGGCCTTCGGCGGCTGGCTGGCCCTGGAGGGCCGGATCAGCCTCGGCACCTTCGTCGCCTTCTCGACCTACCTGTTCCAGATGGTCGGGCCGGTGCGGATGCTGTCGGTGCTCACGGTTGTCGCCCAACAGGCCCGGGCCGGCGCCGAGCGCATCTTCGAGCTGCTCGACTCCACGCCGGTCGTCGTCGAGCACCCCGACGCCGTCGAGTTGCCGGCGGTTGCCGGCGAGGTCGTCTTCGACGAAGTCACCTTCGGCTACCTGCGGTCCGAGCCGGTGCTGCGGGGCTTCTCGCTGAGGGTGGCGCCGGGCGAGACCGTCGCCCTGGTCGGCCCGTCCGGATCGGGCAAGTCGACGGTGTCCCTCCTGCTCCCCCGCTTCTACGAGGTCCAGTCCGGCAGCGTCGGCCTCGACGGCGTGGACGTTCGCGACGTCACCCTCGACTCGCTTCGCCGGCAGATCGGCGTGGTGTTCGAGGAGTCGTTCCTGTTCTCCGACACCGTGCGGGCCAACATCGCCTACGGCCGCCCCGACGCCACCGAGGACGAGGTGGTCGCCGCCGCCCGCGCCGCCGAGGCCCACGAGTTCGTCATGGCCATGCCCGAGGGGTACGACACCCGGCTCGGCGAGGGCGGGCTGAACCTCTCGGGCGGCCAGCGCCAGCGGCTGGCCCTGGCCCGAGCCCTGCTCACCGATCCCCGGGTGCTCGTGCTCGACGACGCCACCTCTGCCGTCGACGCCCGCACCGAGGAGGGCATCCACGCCACCCTCCACCGGCTCATGCAGGGCCGGACCACCCTGCTCGTCGCCCACCGGCGCTCGACGCTGCGCCTGGCCGACCGCATCGCCGTGGTCGACGCCGGCCGGGTGGTGGACACCGGCACCCACGACGAGCTGATGGCCCGCTGCCGGCTGTACCGCCTCCTGCTGGCCGGCCCCGGCGCCGGCATCGAGGACCTCACCGGCGAGGAGGAGGAGTCGCCGGCGCCGGCCGGTGGCGTGACGCCCGTGGCGTGGGCCGGGGTCGGCGAGGCGCCCAAGGCGCGGGTCGAGGTGGCGGCCGCGAGCGGCCCGGGGGGCGGCCACGGCGACCGCATGGCCATGGTGTCGGCCACGCCGGAGCTGCTGGACGCGGTGGCGGCCCTGCCGCCCGCCATCGACCGCCCCGACATCGACGTGGCCCGTGAGTCGAGGCGAACACGGGACTTCACCCTCGGCCGGTTCATCCGCCCCTACCGGCTGCCCCTGGCCCTCGGCATGGCCCTCGTCGTCCTCGACGCCGTGGCCAACCTCGCCGGCCCCGCCCTGGTGCGGCGCGGGCTCGACCGCGGCGTGGTGGCCGGCTCCCCACGCGAGCTGTGGCTGACGACGGCCGTTTTCGCCGGCGTGGTGCTCACCGACTGGGTCGTGGTCTGGGCTCAACAGCGCTACACGGGGCGGACCGCCGAGCGGTTGCTGTTCGCCCTGCGGATCCGCATCTTCGCCCACCTCCAGCGGCTGGGGATGGACTTCTACGAGCGGGAGATGGCGGGCCGGATCATGACCCGCATGACCACCGACGTGGAGTCGCTGTCGACCCTGCTGCAGAACGGTCTCATCCAAGCCATCGTCAGCCTGCTGACCCTGGTCGGGGTGGCGGTCGTCCTGGTGGTCATGAACCCGGCGCTGTCGCTGGCCACCTACACGGTGCTGGTGCCGCTGGCGGTGGCGACCGTTTGGTTCCGGCGCATGTCGAACCAGGCCTACGGCGCGGCGCGCGAGCGCATCGGCACGGTGAACGCCAACCTTCAGGAGAGCGTCTCCGGCGTGCGCGTGGCCCAGGCCTACGGCCGCCAGGAGCGCAACATCGAGCAGTTCCGTGAGGTGTCCAAGGGGCACCTCGACGCCCGCATGCGGGCCCAGCGCCTCGTCGCCACCTACTTCCCGTTCGTGGAGATGCTGTCGGAGATCGCAGCTGCGGTCGTGCTCGGCGTCGGTGCCGGCCTCATCGGCGGCGGGGGCCTGACCTCCGGCGAGCTGGTGGCGTTCCTGCTCTACCTCAACCTGCTCTTCGCCCCCATCCAGCAGCTGTCGCAGGTCTTCGACACCTACCAGCAGGCCCGGGCGTCGGTGAACCAGATCGAGAGGCTGCTGAGGGTCGACCCGTCGGTGGAGGAGCCGGCGTCGCCGGTCGATCCCGGCCGCCTCCGAGGGGCGATCCGCTTCGAGCAGGTCCGCTTCAGCTATCCCGGTGTGGTCGAGGAGGCCCTGACCGGCGTCGACCTCGACATCGCGCCCGGAGAGTCCGTCGCCCTCGTGGGCGAGACGGGCGCCGGCAAGTCCACGGTCCTCAAGCTGCTGGCCCGCTTCTACGACCCCACCGCCGGCCGGGTCCTGGTCGACGGCCACCCCCTCACCGGCCTCGACCTCGGCGCCTACCGCCGCCAGCTCGGGTATGTCCCTCAGGAGGCGTTCCTGTTCTCGGGCACCGTGCGCGACAACATCGCCTACGGGAGGCCCGACGCCACCGACGCCGAGGTCGAAGAGGCGGCCCGCGCCGTCGGCGCCCACCCCTTCATCGCCGGCCTGGCCGGCGGCTACCTGCACCCGGTGACGGAGCGGGGCCGGTCGCTGTCCGCCGGCCAGCGCCAGCTCATCGCCCTGGCGCGCGCCCGCCTGGTCGACCCCGCCATCCTCCTGCTCGACGAGGCCACGTCGACACTGGACCTGGCCAGCGAGGCCCGCGTCACCCGGGCCATGGGGGCGGTGGCCGAGGGAAGGACGACCCTGCTGATCGCCCACCGGCTGCAGACGGCGAAGGGGGCCGACCGGATCGTCGTCGTCGACGAGGGCAGGGTCGTCGAGGAGGGCACCCACGAGGATCTGCTGGCCGGCGGCGGGCGCTACGCGGCGATGTGGCGCGCCTTCGAGGGCGGCCCGCCGGCCCTGGCCGAGCGCGGCGCCTAGGGACGGCCGGCGGTGGCGTCCGGGGGCGAAGAGCATGTTCCGTCGGTGACGGAGGCGTTGGGGAGGTGCCGTAGGGCTCCTCGAACACCGACGGACGTCGCCCTACGCTGGGTGGCGCCGATGAGAAAGCAGCGACTGGTCGAGGACCTGGCCGAGGCCGCCCGCCGCTCGGCGGAACTCGAGGAGCGGCTGGAACAGGCCACGGCCGAGGCGGCGCGCCTGCGGGCGGCCATCGAGGCACTCCCCCACGCGGTGGTCGTCTGCGACGCCGCCGGTGGCGTGGTGCTCCGGAACAGGCGCAGCCACGACGTCGACGGAGTCCGCCATGCCGGCGCCCTGGTGAACCGGGCGATCGAAGAGGTGGTTGCCGCCGGCGGCGGGATCCGCCCCGTGATGCAGACCCTCGACCTGCACGGCCCACCGCCTCGCACGCTCGAGGTCACCGGGACCCCCATGGGGAGCAGCGACCGGCCCCTCGGCACCGTCGTCCTTGTCGACGACGTCAGCGAGCTGCGCCGACTGGAAGCGGTACGCCGGGACTTCATCGCCAACGTCAGCCACGAGCTGCGCACGCCGGTGGGTGCGATGGGCGTGCTGGCCGAGACGCTGGCCGACGAGTCGGATCCGGAGGTCATGCGCCGGCTGGCGTCGCGCATCACCAACGAAGCCGAGCGGGCGGGGCGGTTGATCGACGGGCTGCTCGACCTGTCGCGCATCGAAGCGGGCGGCGCCGGCGAGGCGGGACCGATCGACGTGGGCGCGATCGTGGCCGCCGCCGTGGAGCGGGTGGACCCGCGGGCCCAACAGCTCGGCGTGGATGTGGTCAGCGAACCGGGACCGGCCGGCGCGGCCGTCCGCGGCGACGAGCGCCAGTTGGTGTCCGCCGTCGCCAACCTCCTGGAGAACGCGATGAAGTACTCCGACAGGGGCTCGACGGTCGAGGTGGAGACCAGCGCCGCCGGCGGATGGGTCGACGTGGTGGTGCGCGACAGCGGCATCGGCATCCCGGCGAAGGATCTCGAACGCATCTTCGAGCGTTTCTACCGGGTCGACCGGGCCCGTAGCCGCGAGACCGGCGGCTCCGGGCTGGGGCTGTCGATCGTGCGCCACGTCGCCACCAACCACGGGGGCGATGTGCTGGTGGCCTCCGAGGAGGGCATAGGGTCGACGTTCACCCTCCGGTTGCCGGCGGGGCACTAGGAGCGACAGCGATGCCCGAGACACGCAAGGTGTTCCACGAGGAGCTCGACCAGCTGCACGCCGATGCGGTGCGGCTGGCGGCGCTGGCCTCCGAGTCGATCCAGGCCGGCACCGCATGCCTGCTCGACTTCGATCTCGGCGCGGCCAAGGCGGTCATCGCCGGCGACAAGGAGCTCGACAAGCTCACCCACTCCATCGAGGAGCGGACCTATCTCTTGCTCGCCCGCCAGCAGCCCATGGCCGTCGACCTGCGCATGCTGGTCACCACCCTGCGGATCATCCACGAGCTCGAGCGCATCGGGGACCTCATGGTCAACGTGGCCAAGGGCGCCCGCCGGATGTACCCGGGGCCGCTGGATCCCAAGGTGCGGGGCATCATCGACCGCATGCGGCGCCAGGCCGTGGCCCAGCTGCAGCTGGCCACCGACACCTTCGCCGACCGCGACCCGGCCAAAGCTTCGGCGCTGGCCGACATGGACGACGTCATGGACGACCTCCAGAAGGAGCTGTACCGGACGATCTTCGCCGCCGGCGCCCATGAGGAGACCGAGCTTCAGCGGGCGGTGCAGGTCGCCCTGCTCGGTCGCTACTTCGAGCGCATCGCCGACCACGCGGTCAACATCGGCGAGCGGGTCGGCTACATGGTGACCGGCGAGTTCAACCCCGAGTAGCGGCGTCGAGCACGGGCTCGCGCCTCGCCGTAGACGATTTCTGGGTGACAGCAGCGGTCCTCTTTCAGGGGAGGTTCTTCGACTCGCGGTTCGTGACGGCTGACAACTTGGCCGAGCCCCGTTGTCCGTCCCCGTCTCCCGCGGGCTTGACCAGCACCTCGTCGTTCAACAGAACGACGGCTCCGGTCGCCTGGATCGAGACAGAACAAGCGCTCCATGACGCGGCGGCCAGGCGCCGGCGAATCGGGCCTCCGGGAGAACCCGGGGGCGTACACTCGGGTTGTGCGCTCGCTGGTAGGTCGGGCGAGGGAGGTCGACGCGCTGGCGGCGGCGGTGGAGGGAGCGGCGGCTGGCCACGGTTCCACGGTGGTCCTGGTGGGCGAACCCGGGATCGGCAAGTCCCGCCTGCTGCGGGAGGCGGCGACGCTGGGCGGGGCCCTCACCGTGACAGGCCGGTGCACGTCGGTCGACATCCCCCTGCGCCCGTTCGAGGATGCGTTTCTCGGCCTCGCCCGCACCGGGGTGCGCCCCGCGGACGCACCGGACTTGGCGGAGTACCGGGCCGCCCTGGGCCGCATCCTGCCCGAGTGGCGGTCGGAGGTCGCCCCGGGGTCGCTGCTCGTGCTGGGCGAGGCGGTGCTGCGGTACGTGACGTACGCGGCGCAGGGTCGACCGGCCGTTCTGGGCATCGAGGACGTGCACTGGGCCGATCCCGAGACGCTTGCCGCCCTGGAGTACATGGCCGACCACACATCCTCGACGAACGTCGTACTGGTCCTGACGATGCGCCCTGACCCTGGCCCGGCATCGGACCTACTTCGCTCTCTACGCGAGCGGCGCGCCGCCACCATCGTCGAGTTGTGCCCGCTCGAGCCGGCCGAGGTCGTGCAACTCGCATCGGAGTACCTCGGCGTTCGCCAGATCCCGGGCCCGCTGGCCGACGTGCTCATGGACCGGACGCGGGGCGTGCCGTTCCTGGCCGAGGAGCTGCTGTCGGCCGCGGTCGCGGGCGGGACGCTGGTGCCCGATGGTGCCACGGTCGCGGTGGGCGGCGATGTCGCCGCGCTGGTGCCCACCTCGGTGGTGGCAAGCGTGGCGGCCCGGGCCTCGGCCGTCGGGGACGACGCAGCGCTCGTCGTCCTACAGGCCGGCGCCGTCATCGGGCACTCCTTCGACGGGGAGGGCGCGGCCGCTGTAGCCGCAGTGGACGACCAGCTCGCGGCCGGCGTCCTGCAGCGGGCCGTCGACCTTCAGCTGCTTGATCGGGACGGGCCGGCGACGTTTGCCTTCCGGCACGCGTTGACCCGCGACGCGGTGCTGTCGGAGATGGCGGCCGGTGATCGGCGCCGGCTGGCGACGAAGGCGATCGAGGAGCTGGCGGACGCGCCGCTTGACCGCCGGGCCCGCTGGGCCGAGGACTCGGGCGATGCCCGGCTGGCGGCCACCCTCCTCACGTCCCTCGCCCGCGAGAACCTCGACCATGGGGCTGTGTCCACCGCAGAGGGCGTCGCCAGGCGGGCAGCGGCCGCCATCGAGGGTCGCGACGACCACGTGCTCTGTGACGCGCTCGATGTCCTGCTGGATGCGCTGGCCCAGAGCGGGAAGACCGCCGAGGCCGGCGCCGAAGGCGCCCGCTTGCTGGGCGCGTTGCTGCGCATCGACGCCCCGGGCCATCGTGTCGCCGACGCCCATACCCGGCTGGCCCGGGCCGCCGCCACCGCCGGCAACCGCGCCGCGGCGGCCGGGCACCTGGGCGCAGCACGGGCTGCCACGGAGGAAGGCGACGCCCTCCGACGGGCGTCCGCCGACGTCATCGAAGCAGAACTGGCCCTCGCTGACGGCGACTTCGAGGCCGTGGCGCGTCTCGCTCGCGCCGCCCTGACCGTCGCCGAGCGTGAGCGCCGCTGGACGCTGGTGTGCGAGGCCATCGAGATCCTCGCCCAGGTGCTGCGCCTGCGCGACCCAGGTGAAGCGGCGGCCCTGCTCGAGCGCATGCTGGCCATCGCCGACGCCTACGACCTGCGCCTGTGGCGGGCGCGGGCGCTGCGCGAGCTCGGCATCGTCGACATGGTCACCGTCGGCGGCGCCGCCCGGGCCGATCGGGCGAGGGACGAGGCGCTCGCCATCGGCGCGGTGGCCGTCGCCGTCGAAGTCGAGCTGACGATGGCGTGGCTGCTGGCCCTGCAGTTCCGACTCCCGGAGTCGCTGGTCGCAGCCCGGGGCGCGGTCGAGCTGTCGGAACGCTACGAGCTGGGCGCCCTGCCGCTGGCGCTTGCCGTGACCGCCGGTTGCCACGGCTGGCTCACCGACGGCGCCGCCCTCGAGGCCACCCTCGTCAAGCTGCAGGAAGTGGAGCCGGACGACCCCGAGGTATGGAGCATCGCGTGGGGTGACGGCCGGGGCACGTTTGCCCTCTTTTCCGAGAACCGCAAGGAGGCGCTGCGCTGCTACGACCGGGCAATGGGGTACGCCCTGCGGTTCGAGTCGGCCGAGGCGCCGTTCCGCGGAATGTGGGCCCTGCTGCACACCGTCGAGGATCTCGAAGGCGTCAGCGCCCGGAATGCGGCTCGGCCCTCGGACGGGAGCGGCCCGTGGTATATCGAGGCGCTGGTCGGCTTCGCCGACGCCATCGCCGCCGGTCGTGCCGGCGACGCCCGGCGGGCGGTGACAGCCGTCGCCGAGGCCCAGGAGCGGGTCGCCGAGCAGGTACGGGGCGACTGGGTTCGCCACCTTGGCCGCCGCTATGCGGCCGAAGCTGCTCTCCGCGACGGGTGGGGCGACCCCGTCGGCTGGTTGCGCGAGGCGGAGGCGTTCTTCGACTCAGCCGGCTTGACCCGGGTCGTCTCCGCCTGCCGGTCGCTTCTGCACCGGACCGGGCAGCCGGTGTCCCGGCGGGGACGGGGCTCGGCGACGGTCCCGCCTCGGCTCAAGGCGCTCGGAATCACGAGCCGGGAGATGGACGTGCTGGAGCTGGTAGCCCAGGGACTCGGCAATCGGGAGATAGGTGAGCGCTTGTACCTTTCGCACCGCACCATCGAGAAGCACGTCGAGAGCCTGTTGCAGAAGACGGGGACCGCCAACCGGACCCAGCTCGCGGTGCTCGTGCGCTAACTGCGTGGTCTCCCCGATGCCGATTGCCGCCGCGGCCGTCATCGTCGTCCTCGTTGGTTCCATCAATGAGAAAGGGAGACATGCGATGACGGTCTCGGGAATGGTCCGGGCGGGCGGGGTCTCGGCGGTGGCCGCGGGTGTTCTGCTGGCGACGGGGCACGTGGCCAACGCGCTCGGTTCCGGTGACGGCGGGACGGTCGCGGGCCAGGTGCTCGTGCTCGCCGCCCATGCGGTGATGGTGCACGCCCTCTTCGGGCTCCGCCTCGGCCTGGCGGGCGGGGGCCGTACGGCGGCCATCGGCACGGGGCTGGCCGCCCCGGGGACAGCGCTGCTCGCCGCCGTCGTGTACGGCGAGCTCGGTGCCCTGAACGGCTCCGTGAACCTGGCCGCTCTGGAGAGCGACGCCAGCACGGCCATCGCCGGCGGACTCGGGGCGATTGCGTTCATCGCCGGTCTCGTGCTGCTCGGCATCGCCGTGGTCCGCTCTGGTGAGTACCCCCGCGCCGCCGGTTGGGTCCTCGTCGCCGGCGCTGTCGGCGGTCTCTCCGGCGCGGCCGAGGTCGCCGCCGTGTTCACCGCTGCCGCCGTCGCGACCGGGGTTGCGCTGGCGTGGTTGGGCGTGTGCATGTGGACGGGCGAGTCGGCCCCGACCGGGCGGCCGACCAAGGCCGTCGCCGCGGCAGCCGTTGCCGTTGCGGTCGTGGCGGGCGCCGGTGCGCTGTCTCCCACGGCAGCCAGCGCCGCCCCCCGGAACGACACCCGGGGCTGCGCCTCCCTCATCGACCTCTACGACGCCGGCAACCCGGGCATCACCGTCGCCGCCAGGACGCCGCACGGCTACGGCGCCTGCGGGTTCGGCACTCCCGGCGGCCCCCGCTGACCCACGGGAGCTGGCCACCCCGCCGTCCGACTGCGAGCTCGCTCCAGCCTTCCGGCAGCCTCGGCGCGGCCCCGACCGCGCTGGGACGAACGCTGCGCCTGCCCTTGGGCGGTGTCTAGACCTTCCCGCACATGGGGGCGGTGGTCCACGGCCTCCACCCGTCGCGGGCCTTGAGCTGCCGGGCCGCCTCGTCCTGGACCTCGGGGGGGTGGTCCTGGGCCGAGCCGGTGTACCCCAGCGAGCGCCAGGTGGCGTCCTGGAACTGGTAGGCGCCGCCGCCGGGGGACTTGTAGTTGTTCCCCGACTCCAGCTGCCGGATACAGGCGAAGGTGGCCTCGTCTGAGGCGTTGGCGGGCAGCTTGGCCGACGGAGCGGCGGTCGTCGGCGGCGCCGCCGTCGTGCTGGCGCCGGGACGGGGCGCGGTGGTGGCCGCCGGCGCGGGCACGGTGGCGGTCGCCGCCCCCGCAGCCGCGGGCTGGAGGACCGGGGCGGCCTCGGCGTCGCGGCGGGCCTGCTCGGCCGCCACCAGCGTGCCCAGCTCCCCGTTGACCCGGCCCAGCAGCGCCCGCTGGGCGGCCATCGCCTTCTCCAACCCTTCGAGGTCGGCGACCGTGGCGTCGCTGCGCTGGGCGGCGGCTTTGCGGGCCGCCTCGAGCGCCCGCCGGCGCACTTCCATGTCCTGGCGGGAAGCCTTGAGGCGGCTGATGGCCTGGCGGTCCTCGCCGGCCAGCACCCGCAGGTAGGTGCGCCGGGCGCCGGCGTCGAGCACCGTGGCGCGGGTCATCTGGGCGAGGAACGGCACCGAACCCCCGCCGACGTAGGCGGCCTGGGCGTGGGCGGTGAGGAGGCGGCGGGCCTCGTCCTGGCGCCGGCCGGCGGAGGCCAGGTCGGCTTCGGCGCGAGCGACGGCCGCCTCCGCCGAGGCAAGGTCCTCCTGCGCCCGGCGGTGCTCCTTGTCGGCGGCCACGATGGCCCGGGCCTGGTCCTCGAGCTTGGCGATGATCGCCGCCGCCTGCGCTCGCTTGTCCTCGATCTGGCCCGCGCCGGCTGTACCGGCGCCGGCAAACAGGGCAAGGAGGACCATGGCAAGGGCGCCGATTCTCCTCCGAGGTGGTCCGGGCATCAGCCTCCCTGGCCGGCTCGCGGGCCCGGCCGGCGTTCCGCCGCCCGACAGGGTCCCGTCACCCTACCGGCGAGGACGCCGGCAAGCCACTATGTCGCCTCCCGGAAGGGCCTCTACCGGCCGGCGCGTGTTGCTCCGCCGGCGGGTGCGTTGGGCAGCCGTTCACCTCCCGTTCACCTCCAGTCCACGGCCCGTACGACTTCCCCCGGTACGTTCCGGGTATGAGGAGCGGGTTGGCCGCGGTGTTCGTCCTGGCCGCGGTCGCCGTCGCCGGCTGCGGCACCGACGACAACAGCGCCCGCCTGAACGCCGGCCCGCGACCCTCGGCGCCCGTGGCCGGCGCCAACGACCGGGCCACCCTCTCGGGCGCCGGCGCCACCTTCCCCGCCACCCTCGTCCAGGAATGGATCAAGCACTACGGCGGGCTGGCCCCCGGCGTCACCATCAACTACCAGCCCATCGGCTCCGGCGCCGGCATCCAGCAGCTCACGTCGAAGACCGTCGACTTCGCCGGCTCCGACGTGCCGTTGAAGCCCAGCGAGGTGGAGGCCACCGGCGGGGCCGGCGCCGTGGTCCAGGTGCCCTGGACCGCCGGTGGGGTGGCCGTCGAATACAACCTGCCCGGCGTGGCCAACCTGCGGCTGACGCCCCAGGCGTTGGCCGCCATCTTCGCCGGCCGGGTCACGAAGTGGAATGATCCGGCAATCAAGGCCGACAACCCGAACGCGTCACTGCCCGGCTCCGGCATCCAGGTCGTGCACCGCTCCGACGGATCGGGCACCACCCAGGTCTTCACCGACTACCTGAAGGCGGTGGCGCCGGATGTCTGGACGTTCCCGTCGACCAAGGACTGGCCGGCGGGCACGCCTGGCACGGGGGCCAAGGGCTCAGACGGCGTGACCGCCGCGGTCAAGCAGTCGGCGGGCGCCATCGGCTACGCCGAGCCCAGCTACCCGAAGCAGGCCGGCCTGGCCATCGCCACCATCCGCAACCAGGCCGGGCGCTTCGTGGCCCCCGGGGCCACGGCGGTGAGCACGGCCCTGGCCGCGGCCACGGTGAAGGCCGACGGCAGCCTGGCCCTGAACTTCACCACGACGAGCCCGGAGGCGTACCCGATCAGCAGCGCCAGCTATCTGATGTTCTACCGAGCCGCCTCCGACGCCGCCCGCGACACCGCCCTCCGCCACTTTGCCGCCTGGGCGCTCACCGAGGGGCAGGCGCTGGCCGAAGGCCTCGACTATGCGCCGCTGCCGGAACCGGTCCAGATGGCGGCCCTTGCCGCGGTGAAGCTCTGAGCACCACCGCGTCCCGCACCGAGCCGGCGCCAGCTGACAGCGACGGGCTCCGGCCCTCCCGGCGCGGCAGTCAGGCGGGCGACACGGTGTTCCGCTACGTGACGACCGGGGTGGCGGGCGCCGTGGTCATCGTGCTCCTCGCCATGACCCTCTTCCTCCTCGCCCGGGCATGGCCGGCAGTTCGCACCGCCGGCCTCGGGTTCCTGACCGAGCGGGAGTGGTTTCCCGACGCCACCCCGGCCCGGTTCGGCATCGCCGCCCTGCTGTGGGGAACGCTGATGTCCAGCATCCTGGCCCTGGCGGTGGCCGTCCCGGTGGCCATCGGTTCCGCCCTCTACGTCACCGAGTACGCCCGGCCGGCGGTGGGCAGGTGGATCGGCTACCTGGTCGACGTCCTGGCCGCCGTGCCCAGTGTGGTGTACGGGCTCTGGGGCCTGCTGTTCCTGGTCCCCCGCCTCGTGCCGGTCCAGCGGTTCTTGGCCGACCACTTCGGCTTCATCCCGTTGTTCCGCAACCCGGACGGCATCTATGGCAAGTCGGTGTTCGCCGCCGCCGTGGTGCTGGCGCTGATGGTCCTGCCCATCATCGCCGCCGTGTCGCGGGAGGTGTTCCGCCAGGTGCCGCAGGAGCTGCGGGAGGCGGCGCTGGCCCTGGGCGCCACCCGCTGGGAGGTCGTCCGCACGTCGGTGCTGCCACCCAGCCGGAGCGGGGTGGTCGGGGCGATCATCCTGGGTCTCGGCCGGGCACTGGGTGAGACGATCGCGGTCGCCCTCGTGCTGGCCTCGACCTTCGACATCCACCTGCGCATCCTCGAGCCGGGCGGGAACACCATCGCCGCCAACATCGCCACCAAGTTCGGCGAGGCCGGCGAGGTGGGGCGTTCGGCGCTCATCGCCAGCGGCCTGGTGCTCTTCGCCATCACCCTGGCGGCGACGGTGGCGGCCCGAGGCGTGATCCGCCGCACCGCCGTGGTGGGGCGGCCATGAGCGCGACGCCCAGTGCGCTGCGGTCCGGCCGGATGAGCGCCGGTCAGGCCGCAGTGGCGGCCGGCGCCGGCGTGGTCCTCACCGGCGTGGCCTTCGCGGTCACGCCGCTCCAGGGCCGGGCCGGCTTCGTCGTCCTCGCCTACGGCGCCGGGGTCGCCGCCTACCTGCTGGCCGCCGCCCGGCTGGAGAGCCGGCGCTCAGTCGTCGACCGCCTCGCCGCCGTGCTGATGGTCACCACCGTCGGCGTCTGCCTCCTGGCCCTCGGCTCCGTGCTGCTCTACACCGTTGCCCGAGGCGTCAAGGCGATGGACTGGTACTTCTTCACCCACTCGATGAACGGCGTCGGCCCGAGGGACGACGCCGGCGGGGCCTATCACTCGATCGTCGGGACCCTGCAGCAGGTCTTCCTGGCCGCGTTCATCGCCGTGCCCTCGGGCCTGCTGGTGGCCATCTACCTCACCGAGTACGGCCGGGGCCGGTTGGCGTCGCTGGTGCGCACCGTGATCGACGTCATGGTGGGGATCCCCTCGATCGTCGCCGGCCTGTTCATCTACGCCTTCTGGGTGCTCGGGCTGGGGCGGGGCTTCTCCGGTTTCGCCGCTGCCCTCGCCTTGTCGATCCTGATGTTGCCGATCGTCGTCCGGTCGGCCGAGGAGATGATCAAGCTGGTGCCCGCCGCTCTGCGCGAGGCGTCCTACGCCCTGGGCATCCCCCGGTGGCGCACGATTCTCCGGGTCGTGCTGCCGACCGCGTCGGCCGGCATCACCACCGGTGTCATGCTGGCCGTGGCTCGGGTGACGGGTGAGACCGCCCCCCTGCTGCTCACCGCCTTCGGGTTCGACTCCATCAGGAACGACCCGTTCTCCGGCCCGCAGTCGTCGTTGCCGCTGTTCGTGTTCAGCCAGGCGTCGTCGGCGTTCACCACCGCGGTCGACCGTGCGTGGGCCGGCGCGCTTACGCTCATAGCCGTGGTCCTGCTCCTCACCGTGGCCGCCCGGCTGGTGACCAGGCGCAACCGACTGGTCTGAGGCATGAAGCGCATCGAGGCCAACCACGTCGCCGCCTGGTACGGCGGCTTCAAAGCGGTGGAGGACGTCACCCTCGCCATCGAACCGAAGCACGTCACCGCCCTCATCGGGCCGTCGGGGTGCGGGAAGTCGACGTTCCTGCGCACCCTCAACCGCATGCACGAGGTCATCCCCGGCGCCCGCATCGACGGCGAGATACTCCTTGACGGCGAGGACATCTACGCGGCCGGCATCGATCCGGTGTCGGTGCGGCGGACGATCGGCATGGTCTTCCAGCGTCCGAACCCCTTCCCCACCATGTCGATCCGGGACAACGTGTCCGCCGGCCTGCGCCTCAACGGCACCAGGAAGAAGGGCGACCTCGACATCGTCGTGGAACGGGCACTGCAGGGCGCCGGCCTCTGGAAGGAGGTCCGCGACCGCCTCGACCGGCCCGGCGCCAGCCTCTCGGGCGGCCAGCAGCAGCGCCTCTGCATCGCCCGGGCCATCGCCGTCGAGCCCGAGGTGCTGCTGATGGACGAGCCGTGCTCAGCCCTCGACCCGGTCTCGACGCTGCGCATCGAGGACCTGATCGCCGAGCTCAAGGACAAGTACACGATCGTGATCGTCACCCACAACATGCAGCAGGCGGCCCGGGTGAGCGACTCCACCGCGTTCTTCAACCTGGAGGTCGCGGGCGACCCGGGCCGGCTGGTCGAGATGGGCCCGACGTCGCAGATCTTCACCCGTCCCGAGGACGAGCGGACCGAGGCCTACATCACCGGCCGGTTCGGATGAGCCTCATCACGGTGTTGGTCACCAACGACGACGGCTTCGAGTCGCCGGGCCTGGCCGCGCTGGTGCGGGCCGTCGCCGGCCCCGGCCGGCGGGTGGTGGTCGCGGCGCCGGCGAGCGACCAGAGCGGGACGTCGGCGGCGGTGGCGCCCCGTCCACCGGATGGTGTGCGCATCGAGTCCGTGTCCGTCCCCCACCTCGCCGAGCCCGGCTTCGAGGACCTTCTTGCCTACGCCGTGGACGGACCGCCGGCGCTGGCCGTCCTGGGCGAGCTGGGCGGGCCGGCGGCGTCGGCCTCCGTGGTGGCCTCGGGCGTCAACCTGGGCCCCAACACCGGCGTCGCCGTGCTGTTCTCCGGCACGGTCGGGGCGGCCATGGCCGCCGCCAACCTCGGCCTGTCCGGCCTGGCCGTCAGCATCGATGGCTTCGAGCCGCAGCACTTCGCCACCGCCACGACGGTGGCGGCCGCGGCGCTCGACTGGCTGCTCGGCGCCCCCGCCGGCACGGTGCTGAACGTCAACGTCCCCGACCTGCCCGTCGACCGGTTGGCCGGGGTCCGCCAAGCGCCCCTGGCCACCCTCGGCACCTTCGAAGCCGCGGTGCAGGAACGGGGGTCCGAGCCGTTCCTGGCCCAGTTCGAGATCGGCCGCCAGGACCCGGCGCCCGGCACCGACGCCGCCCTCCTCGGCGAGGGCTGGGTCACCGTCACCGCCCTGCTGGGGATCCAGGCCGACGACGGGGTCGATGCCGCGTCGATCATCGAACGGGCCGTGTCCCGGGCGGCGTGAACGCCGGCGAAGCCACCATCCTGGTGGTCGAGGACGAGGAGTCCTTCGTCGAGGCCCTCACCGTGGGCCTCAAGCGGGAGGGCTTCCGGGTGCGTGTGGCCCGCGACGGCGTCGAGGCCCTGCAACAGTTCGACCTCGTGCAGCCCGACCTGGTCCTGCTCGACGTCATGCTGCCGCTCATCTCCGGCGTCGACGTGTGCCGGGAGATCCGGAGCCGGTCGCGGGTGCCGATCATCATGGTCACGGCCAAGTCCTCGGAGATCGACACCGTCGTCGGTCTGGAGGTCGGCGCCGACGACTACGTCTCGAAGCCGTACCGCCTACGCGAGCTGGTCGCCCGCATGCGGGCCGCTCTGCGCCGGGTGCCTCCTGCGCCCTCGGTCACCGCCAGCCCGGGCACCCTGCAGGTGGGCGACGTCCGTCTCGACCCGGAGCGCCACGAGGTCTTCGTCCGGGACGAGCAGGTGACCCTGCCCCTCAAGGAGTTCGAGCTCCTCGCCGTGCTGCTCCAGAACGCCGGCCGCGTCCTGACCCGTGACCTGCTGATCGACCGGGTGTGGGGCTCCGACTACGTCGGCGACACCAAGACCCTCGACGTCCACATCAAGCGCCTCCGGGCCAAGGTGGAGGTCGACCCCTCCAAGCCGCGCAGCATCGTCACCATCCGGGGCCTGGGCTACAAGTTCGACACGCCGGCGCCGCGTCCCTGAAAGCAGGGGCCCATCTGCTCTGGACCCCTGGCTCGGCCGCAGCGGGCGACGCCCCGGCGGCGTCGGGCGTTTGGACGCCCAGCCGGCGGGGCACGTTCACCTCGCCGTCATGTACGGCGCCTCGACAGAGGAGTCGTCGGCAACCCGGCCCGCCGCACCACGACGGCGACGGGCCGGGTTCCAGGAATCTCGAAATCCCCAGGTTTGCCCTCTTCCAATGCACACCCGTTCCGGTCCATACTGCTCTTGTCCGGAACGGAACGGAGGCCGCGCAAGCAGCCGAAGAGAAGGGCCGGGCGAGGTATCACGCACACGCCGGTGTTCCTCCCGGGGAATATCGGGCTGGCCGGTGCCCGCCCTCGGGCGGCGCCGTCCGGATGCGAGATGCCGGTGAAGACGGTCCCGAGAAGTTCGGCAGCTCCGGCTGAAGGGCTACTCGGGGCCGCTTCGCGCCTGCCTGCCGGTACGATGCTCGGCACGTGACCGACCTCGACCAGGCCCCCGCGGAGGTGGAGCCGGAGGAGCCCGACCCCTCCGGCCGGCCCCGGTACATCAACCGCGAACTGTCCTGGCTGGACTTCAACGCCCGGGTCCTCGCCCTGGCCGAGGAGCCGGAGACGCCGGTGCTGGAGCGGGCCAAGTTCCTCGCCATCTTCAGCAACAACCTCGACGAGTTCTTCCAGGTCCGCGTCGCCTCGCTGCACGACAAGCAGGCCGGCGGCCTCAACACCCCGTCGCCCGACGGTCTCACGCCGGCCGAGCAGCTCCGGGCCATCCGGGGCCGGGTCGAGGAGCTGATCTCCCACCAGGCCAAGGTGTTCCTGGAGGACATCGCGCCGGCCCTGGGCGACGCCGGGATCGTCCTGTCGGACTGGGACTCCCTCGACGACGACGACCGCGAGCACCTCGTCGACGTCTTCCACCGCCGCATCTTCCCGGTGCTCACCCCGCTCGCCGTCGACCCGGGCCACCCGTTCCCCTACATCTCGAACCTCTCCCTGAACCTGGCCGTGAACGTGTGCGATCCTGGCAACGGCCACCGTCGCTTCGCCCGGGTCAAGGTGCCCCCGCTGCTCCCCCGGTTCGTCGTCATGCCCGACGGGAAGCGGTTCGTGGCCGTCGAGCAGCTGATCGCCGCCCACCTCGACACCCTGTTCCCAGGCATGGAGATCGAGGAGCACCACACCTTCCGCGTCACCCGCAACGCCGATGTGACCCTCGAGGACGAGGAGGAAGCCGACGACCTGCTGGCCGCGGTCGAGCTGGAGCTGCGCCGGCGCCGGTTCGGGCGAGCGGTCCGGCTCGAGGTGTCGACCACGATGGCCGAGGAGACCCGTGAGCTGCTGATGCGGGAGCTCGAGCTCTCCCCCGAAGACGTCTACGTCGTCGACGGGCCGATCGAGCTCAGCGGCCTCATGGCCGTGTACGACCTCGACCGCCCCGACCTCAAGGACTCCTCGTGGGTGGGCGTGACCCAGCCCCTGCTGGTCGACGAGGACGGCGACGCCAATGACATCTTCGCCGTCCTGCGGCAGCAGGAGGTGCTCGTCCACCATCCCTACGACTCCTTTGCCACGTCGGTGGTGGCGTTCATCGAGCAGGCGTCCAAGGACCCGCAGGTGCTGGCCATCAAGCAGACGCTGTACCGCACCTCCGGGGACAGCCCCATCATCGAGGCACTGATCCGCGCCGCCGAGGCGGGCAAGCAGGTGGCCGCCCTCGTGGAGCTCAAGGCCCGGTTCGACGAGCAGGCCAACATCGCCTGGGCCAGAGCCCTGGAGGAGGCCGGCGTCCACGTGGTCTACGGCCTCGTCGGCCTGAAGACCCACACCAAGACGGCCCTGGTGGTGCGGGAGGAAGGCGACAGCATCCGCCACTACTGTCACGTGGGCACCGGCAACTACAACCCCAAGACGGCCCGCATCTACGAGGACATCGGCCTGCTCTCCGCCGACCGCGAGCTGGGTGCCGACCTCGCCGAGCTGTTCAACTACCTCACCGGCTACAGCCGCCAGACGGAGTACCGCCGGCTGCTCGTCGCCCCCGCCGGCCTGCGCTCGGCGATCCTCGACCTCATCGCCGCCGAGCGAGACGACCCCGACGGTCACGGGCGCATCGTCATGAAGATGAACAGCCTGGTGGACACCACGGTGATCGACGCCCTGTACGAGGCGTCGCAGGCCGGGGTCAGCATCGACCTGATCGTGCGGGGCATCTGCTGTCTACGGCCCGGCGTGCCCGACCTCTCCGAGAGCATCCGCGTCCGATCGATCGTCGGCCGGTACCTCGAGCACTCCCGCATCCTCGCCTTCGGCGAGCGTCGTGAGCGCCACTACGTCATCGGCTCGGCCGACCTCATGCCCCGCAACCTCGACCGGCGGGTGGAGGCCATGACCCCCATCTTCGACGCCGAGCTCCAGGCCCGCCTCCAGGAAATCCTCGACGTCACCATGGCCGACGACGCGCTGGCATGGGCGCTCGACGGCGACGGTGGCTGGAGCAAGGTCCCCACCGAGAAGGGCGAGAACACCCACCTGCGCCTGCAGGAGCTGGCCTTCGAGCGGGCTCGCCGCCGGCGGTCCGACCAGGGGTGAGCACCGAGACGGAGGTCAAGATGAGCGCGTGGGCCGGCTTCGAGCTGCCCACCCTCGAAGGGTTGGCCGACGACGTGTCGCCGGTCGCCCGGGTGCCCCGCACGCTGATGGCCGTGTACTACGACACGCCGGATCTGCGCCTCGCCCGCTGGGGCGTGACCGTCCGCCACAGGACCGGTGACGGCAGCGGCTGGACGGTCAAGCTGCCCGGGGGCGACGACGGGCCGGCGCTGGTTCGTCGGGAGCTCACCTTCGACGGCCCGCCCGGTCGAATGCCGGCCGGCGCCGGGACGCTCATCCGGGCCTACGCCCGGGACACGCCGCTGGTCCCCGTGGCCCGTATCCGCACCGTCCGCAGCGGCGTCGACCTGCTCGACAGCGAGGGCGCGGTGGTGGCCGAGGTCGTCGACGACGAGGTGTCGGTCCTCCACGGCGGGCGGGTCGCCACCCGCTTCCGGGAAGTGGAGGTCGAGCTCGGCGCCCGGCCGCCGGCGGGGTTGCTCGACACCATCGTCGGCCTCCTGCGCGACGCCGGCGCCGGCGAGCCCGATTCCACGCCCAAGGTCATCCGGGCCCTGGGCGCTCGGGCTCTGGGGGCGCCGGAGGTGGCGCCTGTCTCCCTCGGGAAGAACCCCTCGGCCGCCGCTCTCGTGCACCGGGCGATCGGCTCCTCGGTCGACCGGATCATGCGCCACGATCCCGGCGTCCGCATCGGCGACGACCCCGAGGACGTGCACCAGGCCCGGGTCGGCACCCGCCGGCTGCGCTCGGACCTGCGTACGTTCGGATCGCTGCTGGAGAAGGACTGGATGTCGCCCTTGCGCGACGAGTTGCGCTGGCTGGCCGGCGCCCTGGGCGCGGTGCGCGACGCCGACGTCCTCGTCGACCGGCTCCGGCGCCAGGCAGCCACCCTGCCCGAACCCGACACCGGCGCCCTGGCGCCCATCTTCCGCCGGCTGGCCATGGACCGTGACCGGGCCCGGGCCGAGCTCCTCGAGGCCATGGAGGCGCCGCGCTACGTCGCCCTGATCGAGCGCCTGGTCGACGCCGCCGTCCAGCCCAAGTGCCGCAAGGGGGTGGACGCCCCGGCCGAGGAGGTGGTGCCCGGCCTGGTGGCCGGACCGTGGCGCAAGCTGCGCAAGGCGGTCGAGGCTCTCCCCGCCGACCCTCCGGACGCCGACCTGCACCAGATCCGCATCCTGGCCAAGCGGGCCCGCTACGCGGCGGAGGCCGCCGCCCCGCTCGTGGGCAAGAAGGCGGCGCAGTTCGCTTCCGCGGTGGCGGATGTGCAGGAGGTGCTGGGCGACCACCAGGACGCGGTCGTGGCCGAAGCGTGGCTGCGCTCGGCGGTGGAGGGGGCCGACGCCGCGGTGAGCCTGGCCGCCGGCGAGCTCATCGCCGTGCAGATGGCCGAGGCCGCCGAGCACCGCAAGCAGTGGCCGAAGGCGTGGAAGAAGGCCTCCGCGGAGAAGCTGCGCTCATGGATGTGACCACCGGGCTTGTCGAGGCCGCCGGCGGTGTCGTGTGGCGGCGGTCGCCGGCCGGCGGGGTAGAGGTCCTCCTCGTGCACCGCCCCCGCTACGACGACTGGACCGTCCCCAAGGGCAAGCTGGGGCCCGGCGAGGACCACGCCGCTGCCGCCGTGCGAGAGGTGGAGGAGGAGACCGGCCTGCACTGCACGGTCGGTGAGCAACTGCCGGAGATCTCCTACGTCGACCGGAAGGGCCGGCCCAAGCGGGTCCGCTACTGGGCCATGACGCCGGCCGGCGGCGAGTTCACGCCCACCGACGAGGTCGACGAGGTGTGCTGGCTGCCCGTCGACGATGCCGCCGCCCGGCTGACCTACCCGCGCGACCGCGCCCTGCTCCGCGCCCTCGTCCGGTGAGCGTCCTGCTGGTCCGCCACGCCAAGGCCGGCGACCGGGAGAAGTGGGACGCCCCTGACGACCTCCGGCCTCTCACCGGCAAGGGCGAGGCCCAGGCCGGGGCACTGGTGGATCTCCTCGCCGGCTACGAGATCGACCGGGTGCTCTCCAGCCCCTACCTACGCTGCACCCAGACCGTCGCCCCGCTGGCCGCGGCACGGGGGCTGGCCGTCGAGCCCTGCGACGACCTGGCCGAGGGCGAGGGGCAGGCCGGCATCTCCCTCACCCGCCGCCTGCTGAGCCACGACCACCACACCGTCCTCTGCAGTCACGGCGACGTCGTCGAGGAGATCCTCGACGCCCTGGGCGTGCCGCGGGACGACTTCACCCGCAAGGGCGCCACATGGGTGCTCGACGAGGTGGGCGCCCTCCGTCTCGAGGCGCCGTAGCGATCAGGCCGCGGGATGCTCGACCAGCGCCAGCACCCGGCTGGCCATGAACCGGGCCGTCCGCACCGGCGTGCCACCGCGGGTCAGCTCGCTCACCTCGACGACACCACGACCGGTCCGCACGTCCACCCGCCGGCCGGCGCGGGTGGCCGTGACCTCGTAGGTCTTCGCCTCGCCGCCGGCATCGATCACGATCTCGACACGGTCGCCTCTCACGACGGTTATAACGCCTGACCAGCCCGGGTTCATCCCGTCGCTCGAACGTCCACGTCGTGACCAAGGCCGGTGAACGGAGACCTAACCTCGGAGCACATGCGCATCGCCGCGTTCGACCTGGGGTCGAACTCCTTCCACCTCCTCGTCGTGGACGCCCACGCCGACGGCACGTTCGTTCCCCTCATCCGGGAGAAGGACATGCTGCGCCTGGGCGACGCCGTGGGCCGGGAAGGGCGCATCCCCGACGCCCTCGCGGACCGGGCCGTCGCCACCGTGGACCGCTTCCGCAAACTGGCCCTGGGCGCCGGCACCGAGGAGATCCACGCCTGCGCCACCGCCGCCCTGCGAGAGGCGGAGAACGGCGGCCAGGTCGTCGACCGCATGGAGGCCGAGGCCGGGGTCAAGGTCCGCGTCATCAGCGGCCACGAGGAGGCGCAGCTCATCTTCCAGGCGGTGAAGGCCGCCGTGGTCATCGATCCCGGCCCCGCCCTGTGCCTGGACCTCGGGGGCGGGAGCCTGGAGGTCATGGTCGGCGACTCGTCGCGGCTGCACCTGGGGGCCAGCGTGCAGCTGGGCGTCGCCCGTCTCTCCGCCGAGCTGGTCACCGGCGACCCCTACACCGCCGACGACGTACGGCGCCTCGAGAAGCGGGTGACCAGCGTGCTGGCCCCGCTGGCCGACGACGTGGCCCGGCTGCACCCGGCGATGGCGGTCGGCAGCAGCGGGACCTTCTGCGACCTGGCCCGCATGATCGCCGCCCGCCGCACCGGCAACGTGCCAAAGTCGGTCAACCAGTTCACCTTCAGCCGCGAGGAGCTGCTGCCGCTGCACGAAGAGCTGCTGGCCAAGCGGTCGTCGGAGCGGGCGCCGATGCCGGGCCTGGAGGCCAAGCGGGCCGACATCATCCCCACCGGCTCGATCGTGCTCCTGACCGCCATGGAGCTCTTCGGGTTCGACCGCATGACGGTGAGCGAATGGGCCCTGCGGGAGGGCATCGTGCTCGACGTGATCCCCCGCCGCGAGGCCGCCGACTGGTCCCGCGACCCCCGGGCCATCCGGGCCACCTCGGTGCTCCAGCTGGCCCGGCGGTGCAACTGGGACGAGGGCCACGGGCGCCACACCGCCCGCCTGGCTCTGGACCTGTTCGACCAGACGGCCGAGCTCCACCGCCTCGGCGCCGGCGACCGGGAGCTGTTGGAACACGCCGGCCTCCTGCACGACATCGGCGAGCACGTGTCGACCGAGTCGCACCACAAGCACTCGGCGTACCTCATCCAGCACGGCAAGCTGCGGGGGTTCACGCCGGTCGAGGTCGACTTCGTGGCCGCCCTGGCCCGGGCCCACCGCGGGGGCAACCCGAAGCCGTCCCACGAGCCCTTCGGCACGCTCGACCCGGAGGCGCGGGAGCGGGTCAGCCGCCTCGCCGCCCTGCTTCGGGTGGCCGACGGCCTCGACCGCGGCCGGTGCGGCAACGTCAAGGAGATCAAGGTCCTCCTCGACGGCGACCGGGCGCGGCTGGTGGTCCGGTCGGACACCGACATCGCCATCGAGCTGTGGGGGGCCCGCCGCAAGCGGGAACTCTTCGAGCGCCTGTTCCGCCGGCGCCTCGCCGTGGTCCCGGGCTAAGCCTCGGCTTTGGCCTGCACGCAGATCGCCGACGCCTGGGTGGCGGGGTCGCCGGCGGAGGTGCACACGCCGTTGACGAAGCGGGGCTCCTGACCGTTCAAGCGGGTGCCGGCCTCCCGGGCCGCCGATGACCATTCGGCCAGGCTGGAGCAGATCTGTACCGAAGCAAGGAAAGCGTCCGCCGTCGGCGTGCCCGACTGCTCCCTCATGTGGCCGGTGTCGAAGGCGTCCCGGCATGCCTTCGAGACCGTGACCACGTCACCCGGGCGAAGCACTGGGTCGTCGTCGGGAGACCCGCTGTCATCGCCGGCGCCGCAGGCGAGCAGGGTGCCCGCCAGCAGCAGGACGGCGAGGCGCCTCACGCCGGCGGTTGCCCCACCCCGGCGGCGATGAGCTCGGCGGTGTCGGGGCCGGCGTTGCTGCAACAGCCGAGCAGGCGGCCGTCCACCACCACGGCGGGCACCGCGTTGATGCCCTGCTCGGAGGCGCGCGCCGCGGCTGCGGGGTCGCTGCGGAGGTCGTGGACGACCACTGCCTGGTGGTCGCCGGCCAGCTCGCGCACGCGGGCCTCGCCGGCGACGCAGACGGGACACCCGGCGCTGAAGATCTCGATTCGTTGAGCCATGTCGTCGACCGTACACATTCCCCCGCACTGGAAGGTCAAGCGCTACGGTCGAACCCGTGCGCATCGGGGAGTTGGCAGAGGCGGTGTCGGTACCGGCGAAGACCATCCGGTACTACGAGGCGATCGGCCTGCTGCCGGCGCCGGCACGGCACGCCAACGGGTACCGCTCCTACGACGCGTCGGCCGGCGACCGGCTCCGGTTCGTCAAGGCGGCACAGGCCGTCGGCTTCACCCTGGCCGAGATCAAGGAGATCCTGTCCCTGCGCGACGCGGGCGAGGAGCCCTGCGGGCACGTGCTCGACCTGGTCGACCGTCGGGTGCGGGAGATCACCGCGCAGGTCGTGGCGCTCGAGAAGATGCGCGTCGAGCTGCGCCGGCTGTCAGGGCGGGGGCGAGCCGCTCGCGCCGGCGCCGGCGGGTACTGCCAGCTCATCGAGCGCTAGTCCCAAGCGGTCACGGCCGGCCAGCTGGTGATGCTCTGCTGCCTTGCAGCGGCCCTCGGCCCGCCACTACGGTCATCAATCCATCTTGATTCGTGGAAGGGCGGGTGTGACCGAAGACAACCTGAGCCGGCGGCGGTTTCTCGGCCTCGCCGCCGGCGGCGCAGCAGCGGCATTCCTGCTCTCGGCATGTGGCAGCGACGACGACACCGCCACCACCGACACCACCGCCCCGACCCCGGGCCAGGCGGCCGCCAAGGACTTCGGCGGCAGGACGATCACCACCGCCGTCTACGCCAGGAACCATGCCTCGTCGATGCTGGAGTGGCAGAGGTTCGCCCCGCCGGGGCTCACGGTCAAGCCGGTGATCGTGACCAGCGCGGCCGAGATCAGCCGGCTGCTGGCCGCCGGGGAGCTCGACTTCGGCCTGATGGGCTACTACAACACGATGATCGAGGCCACGACGACGGGCCTCAGGGCCAAGGTCATCTCCATGTGCTCCCGGCAGGGCATCGGCCTCATCGCCCGCTCCGACCGCGGCATAAGGACCGTGGCCGACCTCAAGGGCAAGAAGGTGGCCCTGCCACCGCCTGGCGTCCAGGTGCTCGCCATCAACACCGCGCTCGACAAGGTCGGGCTCAGGTTCGACCGTGACGTCACCGCGGTGCCGGTCGCCTTCGCCGATCAGCCGGCGGTGCTGGAGCGGGGCGACGTCGACGCCTACATGGGCACCGAGCCCCTCTGCACCCAGAGCGTCGTCTCCGGGCGGGGCGTGCGCATCAACGAGGTGTACGGCACGCCGGCGGGCGACATCAACACCGCCATGTGGGCGGCGCCCAAGAACCTCAACGACGCCGACCTGTTGACGGCGGTGGCCAAGATGCAGCGCGACGCGGCCGAGTACTTCACCCCGAACGGGGTCAACGCCCCGGAGCCGTGGCGCAAGCTCCTCGTCGAGCAGTTCGAGTACTCCGAGCCGGTCTACAGGGCGGTGCTGGAGAACGTCGGCGCGGTCTGGAAGTTCGACCAGACCCGTCGGGCCCAGTTCGAGGGGGCGGCGGAGATGATGCTCGCCCAGGGCGTGATCACCACCAAGCCCAGGATCGACGACCTGCTCCTCCTGGACTACCAGCCCAAGAGCTGAGCAGGCATGGCGGCGCTGCGTGAGGCGGAAGGCGACGCCGGTCTCGACCTCGGTGACGTCCTCGGGCCGAGCAGCGACATCGCCACCCGCCGGCGGCTGTCGGGGTGGCGACGGGTGGTCGTGGGGCTGGCGTTCCCGGCGCTCCTCCTGGCCGTCTGGGCGGCTCTCAGCGCCACCGGCGCCCTCTCGGAGCGGCTGCTGCCGGCGCCGGCCGACGTGGCCAAGAGCGGGCGCGACTTCGTCTTCGCGTCGAAGCGGTCGGCGGTGCCGGGTGTCGTCCCTTTCCGTGGCGCGGCGGCCGAGCACATCCAAGCCAGCGTCGGCCGCTGGGCGATCGGCTACGCCATCGCCCTCGGCGTCGGCCTGCCGCTCGGGCTGGCGCTGGGCCTGTCGCGATGGACCTCCGCCGCCATCGACCCTCTCTTCCAGGCCCTCCGCTCGGTGCCCATCACCGCCTGGCTGCCCATCTCGCTGGTGTGGTTCGGGCTGGGCAACGGCGCCGCCCGGTTCCTGATCTTCGTGGGCGCGGTGTCGCCGATCGTGGTGGCCACCGCCGACAGCACGGCCCGGGTGCCGCGCCAGCTGGTCGACACCGCCCGGATGCTGGGCACCCGGCAGCGGGATCTGGCCCGGCGGGTCTACGTGCCGGCTGCGCTGCCCGGCATCGTGACCGGCCTCCGCCTGGGGCTGACCCTGGGCTGGACGACCGTCATCGTGGCCGAGCTCACCGGCTCGAGCCGGGGATTGGGGGCGATGATGTTCTCGGCCCGGGAGGTGAGCCGGCTCGACCAGATCATCGTCGGCATGGTGGCGTTCGCCGTCATCGGCCTCACCGGCGACCTCCTGCTGCGGGCCGTCACCCGCAGGTTCACCCGGTGGGCGGACGCCTGACCGCCGGCCCCGCCCTCGCCGCCGCCGGGGTGGCCAAGTCCTACGGCGCCCTCCCCGTGCTCGCCGACATCACCCTGTCGGTCGCGCCGGGTGAGATCGTCGCCGTGCTCGGTCCCAGCGGATGCGGCAAGTCGACCCTGCTGCGGGTGCTCGCCGGCCTGGAGCGGCCCGACCGGGGCCGGGTGGAGGAGAACGGCCAACCGGTGCGCGGGCCCTCGCCCGAGCGCCCGATGGTCGTGCAGGGGGCCACGCTGTTCCCCTGGCTGTCGCTACGGGCCAACCTCGAGTGGGGGCCTCGGGCGCTGGGCGACCGCGACGCCAGGGCGATCGCCGACGAGCTCCTGGATGCCACCGGCCTGCGGGGCGCCGCCGACCAGCTGCCCCGCCAGCTCTCGGGCGGCATGCGCCAGCGGGCGGCCATCGCCCAGGTGCTGGCCAACAGCCCGCCGTTGCTGCTGCTCGACGAGCCGTTCGGCGCCCTCGACGCCCAGACCCGCCTGCGGATGCAGGAGTGGCTGATCGGGCTGCTGGCCGAGCGCCGGACGGCCACGCTGCTCGTCACCCACGACGTGGAGGAGGCCCTGCTTCTGGGCCACCGCCTCCTCCGCCTGTCGCACCGGCCGGCCACCGTCGTCCAAGAGCTGGCGCTGGACCTGCCCGAGCCCAAGGGTCGGGCCACCCTCGCCGACCCCCGGTTCGTCGAGCTCAAGGCCGGCGTGCTGGCGGAGGTCCTCGATGCCTGACGCCCGTTGGGAGCGCTACGTCGCCGACTACCACGACGCCAACCCCGGCACGACCGAGGATCTGTTGGCCGGCGCCAGGGACCGCACCGGCCGGTCGCCGTACGACTGGCTCCTCGAAGCCGTCCCCGCCGGCGCGTCGGCCGTCGTCGACCTGGCCTGCGGGAGCGGTCCGCTGGCCCGCCGCCTGGCCGGCGGGCCGGTCGTGGGCGTCGACCAGTCGGCCGGCGAGCTGTCGCGGGGCACCGGTCTGCGGGTGCAGGCCCGCGTGCCCGCCCTGCCACTGGCGAGCGGCTGTGCCGGCGCGGTGGTCACCTCGATGGCGTGATGCTCATGCACCCGCTCGAAGCGGCGCTGGCCGAGGCGGCACGGCTCCTGCGCCCCGGAGGCACCTTCGTCGCCACCGTGCCGTCGCGGGAGGAAGCCGGGTCAGCACCGCTCTTCGTCGACCTCCTGCGGGCGCTCGGTCAGATCCGCCTCACCTACCCCGAGCCCCTGGACGGCGACGGGCTGGCCGAGCGGTTCAGGGCATCGGGCCTGACCCTTGCCGGCGACGAGACGGCGGTGTTCGTCCGGGCCGTCACCGGCGGCGACGACGCCGAACGTGTCGTGCGGTCGTTCTACTCTCCAGGCGCGGGACCGGCGCAGGTGGCCGCCGCAGTCGAGAAACTGCGGCAGGCTGTCCCGGTGGACCTGGCCTATCGCATCCGGCGGCTGGTGGCGCAGCGATGAGTTCAGCCCTCGACGCGGCCGAGCGGATGGCCGGTCGGCTGGCGGCGCGCTCGGCGGCGATGGAGACCGCCGGCAGACTCCCCGACGACGTGGTCGCCGACCTGCGGGCCGGCGGCATCGGTGCGATGTGGCTCCCCGCCGAGCTGGGCGGGGCCGAAGCGCCGCCGGCGGAGGTGGTGGACGCCATCGCCACCCTGTCGGCCGCCGACGGGTCGACGGGCTGGTGCGCAGCGGTGGCGCTGAGCACCAACGCCCTGGCCGCCTTCCTGCCCGAGCCCGGCGCCCGGGAGATCTTCTCCTCGCCCTCGATCCTGTCCGCGGGCTCGTTCGACGCCGCCGGGCGGGCCACCGTCGACGGCGACGGGAACCTCCGGCTCCGCGGGCGATGGAGGTTCGGAAGCGGCGGCTCCCACTCGGACTGGCTGTCCGGCGCCTGCCTGCTGGTCGACGACCACGGCGACCCGCTGACCGACGACGAGGGCCGCCCGCGGGGGTGCCTGGCCTTCTTCCCCGTGAGCGAGGCGACGATCCACGACACCTGGCACGCCTCCGGGCTGCGGGCCACCGCCAGCCACGACTACGAGGTGCGCGAGCTCGACGTGCCGGCGGCGCACACCCTCCCGTTCGACTTCACGCCGTGGCCGGCCGGCGCCATGTGGCGCATCCCGCCCATGCCGCTGTTCTTCGCCCCCGCCGCCGCGGTGGCGCTCGGCATCGCCCGGGGCGCGATCGACGACCTCGTCGAGCTGGCCGCCACCAAGACGCCGTACCGCAGCACCCGCCGGCTGGCCGAGCGCGACGTCGTCCAGGCGATGGTGGCCCGGGCCGACGCGGCAGAACGGTCGGCGCGGGCCTTCCTCCTGGAGATCCTCGGGGGCCTCGGGCCCGGCACCACCCTGCAGGAGCGGGCCGTGGCCCGGCTGGCGTGCGTCAACGCCGCCTCGGCGGCAGCGACCGCCGTCGACCTGTGCTTCCGGGCGGCCGGCACTACCGCCCTCTTCGACAGCCACCCGCTGCAGCGCCGGCACCGCGACATCCACGCCCTCGGCCAGCACGTCGTGCTGGCGTTCACCGGATACGAGACGGTGGGGCGGGTCATGTTCGGGCTGGAGCCCGACACGCCCCTCGTCTAGCAGGCCGGCGAACCTGCCCGGCCGGCCACCTTCTCGCCCACCAGGTGCACCACGTCGCCGTAGGTGCGGACGCAGCTCACCACTTCTTCGGGCAGGGCGATGTCGAACTCGTCCTCCAGCACCATGGCCAGCTCGATGGCGGCGAGGGAGTCCACGCACAGGTCCTCGCCCAGCCGGGCCTCCGGCTTCAGGCGGTTGGGGTCGACGTCGAGGTGGACGGCGACGATCTGGCGGACCTGTGGCTCCATGTCGCTCATCGGGCCCTCGCCGCCTGCAGTTCCAGTTCCATCGTCTCCCTCAGAGCCAGCTTGTCGATCTTTCCCGTGCGGTTGCGGGGGATCACATCGACGATGCGGACGTGGCGGGGCACGGCGAATGCCGCCATGTGCGTCGCCACCCAGTTCTGGACCGTCTCCGGCTCGACCGAACGGCCGGTGGCAGGGACGACATAGGCCGCCACCGACTCGTAGGCCAGCCGGTCGGGCACGCCGAACACCGCCGCCTCTGCGATGTCGGGATGGCTGACCAGCAGGTACTCCAACTCGACGGAGTACACCTTGTTGCCGCCCCGCATGATCATGTCCTTCTTGCGGTCGAGGATGAAGACGTAGCCCTCGCCGTCGACCTTGGCGTAATCGCCCGTGTGCAGCCAGCCGTCGGTGATCGCCGCCGCGGTAGCGGGCTCGTCGGCGAAGTAGCCGGTGGTCACCATCGGCCCCCTGATCCACAGCTCACCCGCCTCGCCGACCGGCACGTCGTGGCCGTCGTCGTCCACCACCCTGACGTCGGCGCAGGGAAGGGGGCGGCCGACCGAGCCGGGCTTCCGGCGGAACTCCGAATCCAGGAGGATGGTGGCGGGTGAGTGGGTCTCGGTGAGCCCGTAGGCGTCGTAGAGGCGCAGCTGGGGCATGCGGGCTCGCAGAGCGGTGATGGTGGAGATGGGCACGGGCGAGCCGCCGAAGGCGCCGATCTCGACGTGGGCCAGGTGGGGCCAGGTGAAGTTCTCGTCGCGCAGGAGGAGTGGCCAGATCGAGGGGACGACCATCAGGTAGGTGATACGGCGCCGGGCGATCAGCTGGACGAACTCCCGGGGGACGACGTCGGGCACGGGCACCGATGTGCCGCCGACCAGCATCATCGGCGTGACCTGGGCCACGTGGCCGGTGATGTAGTACAGCGGGAAGACGATGGCGGTGCGGTCGCCGGCGGTCAGGGCCAGGGTGCGCACGTAGGCGATGGCAGAGTGCATGGTGCCCCGGTGCACGACCCGGCTGGCTTTGGGGCGGCCGGTGGTGCCGGAGGTGTAGATCACCGCGTAGGTTGCATCCTCGTCGGGGAACTCGACGGTGGCGCCCCGCCACGGCCGGCGCCGGCCGGTGAGGTGGTCGCCGACGTCGCGGATGCGGTGGGGGGCGAGGCCCGCCTCGGCGCCGGCGCGGCGCAGCCCCTCCATGCATTCCGGGTGGCCGAGGGCCAGGCCGGCGCCGGAGTGGGCCAGCATGTACGCCCACTGGGTCGGCGCCAGCTTGGTGGACAGGCCCACGAAGATGAGCCCGGTGCGGGCCGCGGCCCAGATGGCGACGGCGATGTCGAGCCCGTTGCGCAGGGCCACGGCGAACCGGTCGCCGGGCGCCAGGCCTTGCTCCAGCAGCCGCTCGGACGCTCCCTCGACCAGCTCGGCCAGCTCGGCGTAGGTGACGTCGCCCTCGGGCGTCTCCAGGGCCACGGTGTCCGGGAAGAGCCGCACCGCCCGGTCGAGGGCCTCGACGATGGTGCGCACCCGGTCCGGGTAGCAGCGGACGCCGCCTTCCAGGCTGAGCGATCCTGGACTGACCGCCTCGCCGGTCAGCACGGGTCGTCGGCGGCCAAGCGGGCCTCGGCGACCGCGCCGGAGGCACCGACCAGGCGGCCCATCGTGCGGTGCAACTCCCTGACCCGGTCGTGGTCGGCCGCGTAACAGGTGAAGCGCCCGTTGCGCCGCTTGGTGATCAGCCCCGCCTGCAGGAGCACCGAGAGGTGGTAGGCGGCCAGCGGCTGGGGCAGGTCGAGCGCCTTGGCCAGGTAGCCGGCGCTGCGGGGCCCCCGTCGCAAGTGGCGAAGCATGAGCAGGCGGTGCGGCTCGGCGATGACGGCGAGGTCCTCGGAGAGGCGACCGGCTTCTTGCTGGGTCACGGCGCTGACCATGGCGCCCAACTGTAGACGCCGGCATCAAAGGCCACTGATATCCTCGGCGCCGCCGTGATCGACCCCGACGCCACGATCGCGCTCACGGGCATCGGCGGCGTCACTCCCCTCGGCGATGCGCCCCGCACCTGGAAACGGCTGCTCGCCGGCGAGTCGGGCCTGGAGGGGGCCCCGGAGGCCATCCGGCGGGCGGGGTGCGGCGTCGTCGGGCCGGCGGCGTGGTTCGACGCCGGCGATTTCATGGACCGGAACACGGCAAGGCGCATGGGCCGCTTCACCCAGTTCTCGGTGGCGGCGGCCACCATGGCCTTGGCCCACGCCGGCCTCGAGGGCTACACCGGCGACGGCCTCGGCGTGGTGGTCCACACCGGCGCCGGCGGGCTGCTGGAGGCGGAGGCGACGGCCGCGGTGGCGGCGGTTCGGCCGACGCGGGTCAGCCCCCTCTTCGTGCCGGTCTACGGGCCGAACATGGCCGCCTGCCAGCCGTCGATCGTCCTGGGGGCGACGGGGCCCGTGCACGGGGGTGTCGGGGCGTGCGCCGCCGGCGTGCAGGCGGTGATCGAGGGCATGCGGGTGTTGCAGCGGGGGGAGGCGGAGGTGGTCCTGGCCGGCGGGACGGACAGCACCCTGTCGCCGATGCTGCTGGGCTCGCTGGCCAACGCCGGCGCCCTGGCGCCGGCCGGCGCTCGGCCGGCATCGGCGTGCAGGCCCTACGACGTGCGCCGGCGGGGGATGGTGGCGTCCGAGGGGGCGGCGGTGTTCGTGCTGGAACCGCTGGGCCGGGCCCGGCAGCGAGGCGCCCGGGTGTGGGCGCTGGTGGCGGGGGGCGGCAGCGCGGGCGACGCCCACCACGTGACCGCACCGCCTCCGGACGGCCGAGGGGCGGCGTCGGCCATGCGCCGGGCCCTCGCCGACGCCGGCGCCGCGCCCGACGACGTGGACGCCCTGGTGGCGCACGCCACCGCCACTGTGCAGGGTGACATCGCCGAAGCCCGCGCCGTCCAAGCCGTTTTCGGGCCGGCGCCCCGGCTGGCCGTCACCGCCCCGAAGGCGTCGCTGGGCCATGGCCTGGGTGCCGCCGGCGCCTTCGGCGTGCTGGTGGCGGCGCTGGCGCTCCACCACCAGACCCTGCCGCCGACGCGCGGCCTAATGCCCGAAACCGTGGACCCTGCGTGCGCCCTCGCCCACGTCATGGGCAGCGTCCGCCCGGCGACGTTGCGATCGGTGATGGTCAACGCCGCTGGCTTCGGCGGCCAGAACGCCGCCGTCCTGCTGCGGGCGTCTCCCTAACGGGGGTGGTCCCGCTCGTATGCCTCCACGTCGGCGACTCGTAGACGGATCCAGTGGCCGATCTTGTATGCGGGCAACTCGCCGCGGTCGATGAGCCGGAACAGCGTGCGGCGGGGCACGTCGAGTCGCCGGCAGACCTCGCTCACGGTGAGCCACTCGGATTCCGATGATTCCATGTTGTTTCAGTTTATCTCATGTGTACCCATGCGGGACATCCCGCCCCCACTTCGGTTGTCGACATGGCCCCCCGCCCCCTGAAGCGCGACCGGGCCGGGTGGCGGAAGAAGCCGGGAACCGGGTGGCGATCCCGTCGGCCGCGCCCGCCCATCGGACCACTCCTGGCCGACCCGCAGAGGCCGTCCATGGGGCACGCTGGCACGGTGAGCGGTTACTCGCGGACCCCGCTGGCGAAGAAGCTGGGGGTCAAGGAGGGGTCGCGCCTCGCGCTCCTCGGCGCGCCCGACGGCTTTGACGGCGAGCTGGCGCCGCTGCCCGACGGCGTCACCGTCCTGCGCGGGCTGGGCCCCGACCTCGACGTCGCCCTGCTGTTCGTCACCGAGCGCCGGGACCTGGAACGGCGGTTCGACGCCGTCGCCAGGGCCGTCTTCCCCGCCGGCGGGTTCTGGGTGGCGTGGCCCAAGCGGGCGTCCAAGGTGCCGACCGACCTGACCGAGGACGTGCTGCGGGAGGTCGCCCTGCCCAAGGGCCTGGTCGACAACAAGGTCTGCGCGGTGACGGAGATCTGGTCCGGCCTCCGCCTCGTGTGGCGGAGGGAGAACCGCTGAGCCAACGGCCGCCCTGCGGCCGACTACGGCTCGAGGGCGGCCCGCAGCAGGGAGCGGAGGTGCTCCAGCCGGGCCATCACCACGTCGACCGCCAGGGGGTCGCCGCCGAGTAGGCCTTCCAGCAGGGGGATGTCGCTGAAGTAGCTGACGAGGGCGCCGTAGATGGTGAAGAACAGCTGGGCCGGGTCGTGCCGGCGCAGGCGGCCGGCGGCCATCTCCCGCTCGAAGAAGGCGACCGCGGTGTTGAAGTAGGGGCGCAGGCCCTCCCCCAGCTCCATGCCCAGGCGGCTGCCTCCCTCCAGCGCCTCCCGCCGGACCAGGCGGACGAACTCGGGGTGGTCCATGAAGAACCGGAAGCCGGCGGTGAGGATCTTGTCGACCTGGGGCCAGCCCTCCTCGGGGACCTCGGTGGCGGCGTCGACCTCCAGGTACCAGTCGGTCAGCGCCTTCTCGAAGACCTGGCGGTACAGGGCGTCCTTGGACGGGAAGTGGTGCAGCAGGCTGGGCCGGCGGATGCCCACGCCGACGGCGATGTCGTTGAGCGACGTGCCTTCGTACCCGTGCTCGGCGAAACAGCGCAGGGCCTCGGCCAGGATCGCCTCGCGCGTCGAGAGAGACGGCCCGCCGGGGGCGATCCCGCTCAGCACCCGGTCAGTCAGGACAGAAGCCGGACGCGCGCGAATGCCCTCATGGAGGTGGAGGCTACCCGCCCGGGCGTTCCCTGGGCGGGCAGCCTCGCAGTTCCTAACCGGCGAGCTTGCGGGCCGCGCCGGCGATCGACTCGGCGTCGAGGCCGGCGCCGGCGATGCACTCGTCGGGCTTGGCCGACCCGGGCATGGCCGTGACGGCGATCTTCACCAGCCGCAGGGGGATGTCGAGCTGGGCCTCGGCCAGGGCCGCGGCCACCGCGTCACCGATGCCGCCCTCGGCCCAGTGGTCCTCGACGGTCATGACCCTGCCGGCGGTGGCCCGGGCTGCGGTGACCAGGGTGTCGGTGTCGAGGGGCTTGACCGAGTACAGGTCGACCACCCGGGCGGCGATGCCCTCGCCGGCCAGCACGTCGGCGGCCTTCAGGGCCTCGTGCAGGGTGATGCCGGCGGCGACGATGGTGACCTTGTCGTCGTCGGAGGACTTCACGACCTTCGACCCGCCGATCGGGAAGGTCTCCTCCGGCCCGTAGATGACCGGCGTGGCCCCCCGGGTCGTGCGCAGGTAGGCGATCCCGGAGTCGAGGTCGGCCATCTGGACGACGAGCTGGGCGGTGGACACCGCGTCGCTGGGGTACAGCACGGTGCTGTCGTGAATGGCCCGGAATGCGGCCAGGTCCTCCAGCCCCATCTGCGACGGCCCGTCCTCGCCGATGGAGACGCCGGCGTGGGAGCCGCAGATGTTCATGCGGGCCTGGCTGACGGCGGCCATGCGGATGAAGTCGTAGGCCCGGGTGAGGAAGGCGGCGAAGGTGGACGCGAAGGGGTTCCAGTGCTGGACCTGGAAGCCGACCGCAGTGGCGATCATCTGCTGCTCGGCGATGTAGCACTCGAAGTACCGGTCGGGGTGGGCCTCGCGGAAGATCTCCGAGTAGGTGGAGTTGGAGACCTCGCCGTCGAGGGCGACCACGTCGCTGCGGGCCTTGCCGAGGGCGGCCAGGGCCTCGCCGTAGGCCTTCCGGGTGGCGACCTCCTTGCCCAGCTCGTAGGCGGGAAGCTCCAGCTCACTGGTGTCGAAGCTGCGGGGCGAGGCGTCGGACGGCGGCTTCGGGACCTGGATGACGAGGCCGCGGTCACCACCCAGCTCCTCGATGGCCTCCTCGTAGTCGGGGACGGCCTTGCCGTGGGCGTTGAGCTGGTCCTCGACCGACTTCACGCCGGCGCCCTTCTTGGTCTTGGCGATGACGACGGTGGGCTTGCCCTTGGTGGCGACCGCCTCGGCGTAGGCGGCGTCGACGGCCTCCACGTCGTGGCCGTCGACCTCGATGGCGTGCCAGCCGAAGGCCTCGGCGCGGGTGCGGTAGGCGTCGAGGTTCCACCCGTGGCGGGTCTCGCCGCTCTGGCCCAGGCGGTTGACGTCGATGATGGCGGTGAGGTTGTCGAGGCCGGCGTAGCTGGCCTCCTCGAAGGCCTCCCACATCGAGCCCTCGGCCATCTCCGAGTCACCGCAGAGCACCCAGGTCCGGAAGTCGAGCTGGTCGAGCTTCTTGCCCGCCAGTGCGACACCGACGGCGATGGGAAGGCCCTGGCCGAGGGAGCCGGTGGCCACGTCGACCCAGGGGATGTCGGGGGTGGGGTGGCCCTCCAGCCGGCTGCCCTTCCGGCGGTAGGTGGCCATCTCGTCCTCGGTCACCGCGCCACAGGCCTTGTAGATGGCGTAGAGCAGGGGCGACGCGTGGCCCTTGGAGAAGATCAGGTGGTCGTTGGCCGGGTTCTCCGGGTTGTCGAAGTCGTAGTGCAGGTACTTGCTGATCAGCACCGCCATGAGGTCGGCCGCGGACATGGAAGAGGTCGGGTGGCCCGAATTGGCCTCACCGCTGATCTTCACCGCATCCACTCGCAGCTGCTGCCCGAGCTCCTGCCACCCCTGCTTCTCGTCGGTCATGCTGCCAATCCTATGTTGTCTTGCTGTCGCCTCCTCAATCCGGCGTAGCGTCCTTCCATGGACATCGTGGCCGCCCTTTTCGTGGAGGGGATCAACCAGCGCCAGGTCGCCGGTCCCTCGACCCGGTTCGACCTCACGGGGGTGATGTTCTCCCTCCAGGCCCAGGGGGAGCTGCCCGTGCACCTCGACCCCCATCTGGTCGTTTTCGTCCGCTGCCCGCCGGAGGACCCGGGCACGGGCACCCTGGAGGCGGAGTTCCTCGACGCCGCCGGCAACCAGGTCGCCCGCAACGCCCAGCCGGTCAGCGTGCAGCCGGGGAAGTTCGGCCGGCTCCTGGTCAAAGCCGAGCTGACCTGGGAGCAGTACGGGACCATCGAGGCCCACGTGACGCTCACCGGCGCGCCGGCCCCGGTCATCGTCCCCCTCACCCTGCTGGCCCCGTCCTAGCCATGGGCCGCCCCTTCGCCGCCGCCATGTCCCAGCACCCGGACTTCGCCAGCGCCACCGGCGACGTCGTCGGCCGGGTCCTGGAGGCCCTCGGCGGCCCCGGCACCCCGCCGGACCTGGCCATGCTCTTCGTCACGCCGGTGCACGTTCCAGAGCTCCCCAAGATCGTGGCCACCGTGAACGCCACGCTGCGGCCGGCGTCGATGCTGGGCTGTGCCGCCGTCTCGGTCGTCGGCGGCGAGAAGGAGGTGGAGCGGGGGCCGGCGATCTCGCTGTGGGCCGGGCGCACCGGCCCGGTCACTCCCTTCCACCTCACCGTCAGCCAGTCCCCCGACGGGCTGACCTTCACCGGCTGGCCGGCGTCGATCCCCGACGACGCCAGTGCGCTCCTGCTCCTCCCGGACCCCTTCACCTTCCCGACCGACGACCTCCTGCGCCGCATGGAGGACGATCGTCCGGGACTGCCGGTGGTCGGCGGGATGGCGTCGGCGGCCCGCGCTCCGGGGGGCAATCGCCTCATCATCGACGACCGCGTCGTCACCGCCGGCGCGGTGGGCGCTTTCCTCGGCCCCAAGGTCGAGGTCACGACCGTGGTGTCCCAGGGATGCCGCCCGGTGGGTAGCCCGTTCGTCGTGACCCGGGCCGAGCACAACATCGTCTACGAGCTGGCCGGCCGCTCCGCGGTCGAGCGCCTCCAGGAGGTGGCCGCCGGCCTCACCGACGAGGACCGGGGCCTGCTGGCCGAGCTGGTGCAGATCGGCCGGGTGATCGACGAGAGCAAGCTCGACTTCGGTCCCGGCGACTTCCTGGTCCGTGGCGTCGTGGGCGCCGATCCCAACAGCGGCGCCCTGCGCGTGGGCGACATCGTCGACGTGGGCGCGACCACCCAGTTCCAGGTACGAGACGCCACCACCGCCGACCAGGAGCTGCGGCGGATGGTCGAGGGCCGGTCGGCGGACTCGGCCCTGGTGTTCACCTGCAACGGCCGGGGCACCCACCTGTTCCCGGGGCCCGACCACGACGCCCAAGTGGTGTCCGAAGGCCTCGGCGGCGCCCCGGTGGCCGGCATGTTCTGCGCCGGCGAGCTGGGCCCCATCGGCGGCCACAACTTCATGCACGGCTTCACCGCGTCGGTGGTGCTGCTCTCGGTGCGCGCCAGTACCTAGTTCGGGTGGCCGTGGGCGCAGCCGCCCCCGTGGCCTTCGATCCCGGCGAACGGCCCGCACGGGTGGTCGGCCAGCCAGACATGGAGCATCGGCGGGGTCGCGCGCAGGGTCCCGCCCGGGAAGCAACGCCCGTTCACGAGGAGCCCGGCCAGGCGGAGCCCCGACCGGTCCCAGCAGAGGTTCTGGTGGTCGTGCCAGACGGTGAGCCCGCCGGCGACGTCGGGCACGTCGGCCATGGTCTTGCCCGCCTCGAGGATGTACATGGCCGACGCCACCCGCCACCCGGCCGGCGTGCGCTCCATGACCACCGACTCCACCCGCTCGGGGTCCAGCTCACGGCCGTCCTGGAGGTATTCCGGCTTGATGAAGTGGTCGAACGGGGTGACCAGCCCGTCGCCGATGGACCGGTAGCCGGCCGCGACCAGGGCGGCCTGGTCGGGGAACTTGGCCGCCACCGCGGCCCGGGTCGCCTCTATCAGGCGCTTGGCCGCCTGCAGCTCCTCCACCGATGCGTGCGAGGTATCGGCCCCCGAGAAGACGGGATCGGCCGCCAGCTTCGACGCCGGGACGTGGGCGTGGCCGTCGCCGGCGTGGGCATGGCCGGCGGCCACCTCGCCGGCCACGCCGTGATCGTGGGTCGACGGGGCGGCCAGTCCCACCAGCAGGGGAACCATGGCGAGGACGAGGGCCGGCGACAGCCGGCGACGGCTCACCGAGGGCGCACGCAGGGCGACCATGGCAGCCACCACCGCGGCGAGCTCGGTCACGGTGGTCGCGGCATCGGCGACGCCGACGGCCTCGCGCCCGAGTACCGGGAGGCCGGTGGTGCGAGAGACCGTCCATGCCACCGCGGCAGCGATGTCGACGGCCGCCCCGCCGAGCAGGGCCGGGCGCGAGCCCCAGAGGAGGAGGGCGGCCCCGAGCACGACCTGGGCGGCCGCAGCCAGGACGAACAGGACGACAGCGGTCCCGTGGCCGGCGTGGTCGACAGCGGCCACGGCGTGGGCCAGGCCGGCGCCGAGGGTCAAGGCGCCGGCGAGGGCTGGCGCGGTGCGGGAAAGAGCCGGCATCACACCATCTTCGGCCGTGGGGCGTCGCTAGTTGTGTGCGTGCCGAGTAGGGCCCGGAACACGAATAGCGTCGTTGGCATGACGCGACTGCAGAGACTTTTCTCCGAGCAGGGGCAGAGCCCGTGGCTGGACAACCTCAAGCGGGGCTACATCACCAGCGGCGACCTCAGCCGCATGATCGACGAGGGGATCAGGGGCATCACGTCCAATCCCACGATCTTTCAGAAAGCCATCGCCGGCCAGGCGGCGTACGACGACCAGTTCCGCTCCCTCATCGAGCAGAAGAAGTCGGTCGACGACGCCTACTGGGACCTGGTGATCGACGACGTGGAGCACGCCCTCGACCTACTGCGGCCCCTCTACGACGAGAGCGCCGGCGGCGACGGCTTCGTGTCCATCGAGGTCGCGCCCGGGCTGGCCCACGACACCGAGGGCACCTGCGCTTCCGCCCGCCACCTCGACGACCGCATCGTCCAGCCCAACCTGCTGGTCAAGATCCCGGCCACCGCCGCCGGCATCCCGTCCATCCGCCAGATGATCGCCGAGGGTCGCAGCATCAACGTGACCCTGATCTTCTCCATCGACCGCTACGACGAGGTGATCGAGGCCTACCTCGCCGGCTTAGAGGACTGCGACGGCGACCTGGGCCGGGTCCACAGCGTGGCGTCGTTCTTCGTCTCCCGGGTCGACACCGAGGTGGACCGCCGGCTGCAGAAGATCGGGACCGAGGAGGCGCTCTCCCTCCAGGGCAAGGCGGCCATCGCCCAGGCCAAGCTGGCCTACGAGCTGTTCACCAGGCGCTTCCGGGGCCAGCGATGGGATGCGCTGGCCGACCGAGGGGCCCGGGTCCAGCGCCCGCTGTGGGCGTCGACGTCGACCAAGAACCCGGAGTACCCGGACACGCTCTACGTCGACAACCTGATCGGCCCCGACACCATCAACACCATGCCCGACGCCACCATCGACGCCTTCGAGCGCCGGGGCACCGTGGCCTGCACCATCGACAAGGGCATCGACGAGGCCCATCAGGTCATGGACGACCTGGCCACGGCCGGTGTGGACATGGCCGACGTCAGCCGCACCCTGGAGGAGGAGGGGGTGGCGTCGTTCTCCAAGTCCTTCGACGAGTTGATGGGCGCGTTGGGCGAGAAGGCCGCCGAGCTGACGGCCTCCGGTTGAGGCGGCGGCGCGGCCACCGCGCCACGCCCCCTAGCATTCGGTCGATGACGGGATCGGGGCGATGAGCGACAACCCGTTGGCGGAGGCCACCGTCGAGCGGGTCGCCCCGCCGGCGGTTCTGGTGGTCTTCGGCGCATCCGGCGACCTGACCAGCCGGAAGCTGATGCCGGCGGTCGAGAACCTGGCCTTGCGCCGCCTCCTGCCGCCGGGGTTCTCCGTGGTGGGCGTCGCCCGCACCGAGATGGACGACACCAGCTTCTGCGAGCACATGCAGGCCGCGGTCCAGAAGGCCGGCGGCGGCGGGGAGGAGGCCAAGCACGTCTGGGACTCCTTCGCCGGCGGCGGTTTCCGGTACGTGGCCGGCGACTACGCCGACCCGGAGACGTTCAAGAAGCTCAAGGACGTCCTCGACGAGCTCGACGAACAGCGGGGCACGGCCCAGAACCGCCTGATCTACCTCGCCACCCCGCCCGACACCTTCCCGGTCGTGGTCCAAGGACTGGCCCGGTGCGGGCTCAACAAGCCGGCCAACGACGACGCCTTCGTGCGCATCGTCATCGAGAAGCCCTTCGGGCGTGACGCCCGGTCGGCGGAGAAGCTCGACGCCATCGTTCACGAGGCCTTCGAGGAGCCGCAGGTCTACCGGATCGACCACTACCTGGGGAAGGAGACGGTCCAGAACGTCCTGGCCCTGCGCTTCGCCAACGCCATCTTCGAGCCCATCTGGAACCGCCGGTACGTCAACCACGTCCAGATCACCGTGGCCGAGCAGCTGGGCGTGGGCTACCGGGGCGGGTTCTACGAGAATGCCGGCGCCCTGCGCGACATCGTCCAGAACCACGTCATGCAGGTGCTGGCCCTCACCCTGATGGAGCCGCCGGCCACCTTCGACGCCGGCGGCATCCGCGACGAGAAGGTCAAGGCCCTCCGGGCGGTCGACCTCATGACCCCCGAGGAAGTGGCCCAGAACGTGGTGCGGGCCCAGTACCGCGCCGGGTGGGTCCAGGGCTCGGAAGTCCACGGCTACCGCGACGAGGAGGGCGTCGACCCTCACAGCCAGACCGAGACCTACGTGGCCATGCGCCTCAAGGTCGACAACTGGCGGTGGGCCGGCGTGCCCATCTACGTGCGGACCGGCAAGTACCTGCCCAAGCGGGTCACCGAGGTGGCCATGGAGTTCAACCGGGTGCCCCACCTGCCCTTCGCCATGAGCCAGGCCGAGGGGCTCGAGCCCGACGCCCTCGTGCTGCGCATCCAGCCCGACGAGGGCATCACCCTGCGCTTCGGCGCCAAGGTGCCGGGGCAGGCGTTCCGCGTCCGCTCCGTCAGCATGGACTTCTTCTACGGGGCCGCGTTCCTCGAGGAGACGCCGGAGGCCTACGAGCGCCTCCTCCTCGACGCCCTGCTCGGCGACCCCACCCTCTTCATCCGCTCCGACGAGGTGGCCCAGGCGTGGCGCATCGTCGACCCCGTGCTGGAGACCTTCGAGGAGGGCGATCTGCCCCTCGCCCGCTACGAGGCCGGCACCTGGGGGCCGTCCGAGGCCGACCACCTTCTCGACCGCGACGGCCGGCGCTGGCGCAAGCCCTGAGCACGATGGCTTTCCCGGCAACGACCACCATCGGCTCCTGGGAGTCCGACAACGTCACCGTGGGCCAGGTGGAGAAGGCCCTGAGCGACCTGCGCCGGCACGAGCAGCGGGCTGCGGTCCGCACCAGCGTGCTGACGCTCGTGGCCGTGGTCCGCACCGACGCCGAAGCCGACGGCGCCCGCCAGATCATCCACGACCTCGGCGTCCGCCACCCCTCCCGCACCCTGATCATCGTGACCGTCGACGACGAACCGGAGGCGGCCAACGCCACCGACGCCGCCGTCTGGGTCCACGCCATCGAGCGCGAAGGCCGCGCCGTGTGCTTCGAGGAGGTCATCCTGCGAGTGCGGGGCAAGGCCCGCCACCACCTGGACTCCATCGTCGAGCCCTTCGCCCTTCCCGACGTGCCCATGGTGGTCTGGTTGCCCGCGGGACTGCCCTCGCCCGGCGACCCCCTCATGCGGGCCGCCAACCGGGTGGTGGTCGACAGCCGTGCTGTGGCCGAAGCGGGCGGCGACGTGCTCATCCGCAGCGCGGCGCTCGCCAAGCGGCTGCCGGTCGTCGACCTGTCGTGGATGCGCCTGGAGCAGTGGCGCAGCATGCTCGCCGGCCTGTTCGAGGGGGCTCTGTACCGACCGTTCCTGGAAGCGGTGGACCGGGTGGAGGTCCGAGGCAACCGGGGCCCGCGGTACCTGCTCGGCGGGTGGCTCATGCGCCGGCTCAACCTGCCCCCGGCCCGCGTGGAACTGCAGCGGGCCGATCACGTGTCGGTGACCATCCATGCCGTCTCCGCCGGCAAGAGGGGGACGTTCACGGTGGCCCGCCTCGGTGCCGAGCGCGAGATCAGCTCTTGCGTCGACATCGAGGACGGGCCCCAGGTCGAGCAGGTGCTGCGCATGCGCCACCGGTGGCCGTCGCTGGCCCTGGCGTCGGCGCTGACCAGGTTCGGCCACGACGAGAGTTACGAGGAGGCGCTCGCCGGCGCCCGTGAGCTGCGACTGGCCGAGGGAGGCGAGTGAACGGAGAGGTCATCACCGTCGACGACGTTCCCGGCGAGTTCGCCGAGCGGGTGGTGGAGGCGTTCCTGCATCGGCCCGGCGACGGTTTCTCCCTCGTCCTGTCGGGTGGCGACACGGCCCGTCGCTGCTACGAACGTCTGGCCGCCGACGGTGGCGACCAGATCGACTGGTGGCAGGTCGACGTCTACTGGGGCGACGAGAGGTGCGTGCCGCCCGGCGACGCCGACTCCAACGAGCGTCTCGTCCGGGAGGCACTGCTCGAACGGGTGGGGGCGGCGAACGCGGTGTACCCGATGCGCTGCGAGGAAGGCCCCGACGCGTACCAGCAGCGGGTGGCCCAGGCCGGGCGGCTCGACTTCGTCCACCTGGGGTTGGGCCCCGACGGCCACACCGCGTCGCTGTTCCCCGGCTCCGCCGGGCTCGACGCCGACCCCGGGCGATTGGTGGTCCTCAACGACGACCCCAAGGGCAACAACCCCCACCAGCGGATGACGCTCACCTACTCGGGCATCGCCCGGGCCCGGCTGGTGGTGGTGACCGTCGAGGGAGAGTCGAAGCGGGAGGCCTTCGCCGCGGTGCGCCGGGGCGACCCCGACGTCCCGGCCACCCGCATCAACGCCGACCGCGTGATCTGGCTGGTCGACCGGGCCGCCGCCGGTTGAGCCGGCGTCACAAGCGAGCTTCGGGGTGCCCAGGTCGCCGACCTGGCCCGGGCGTCGACAGTCACCCGGCTGCGCCGGGGCCCGATGGCTGGGGGCGACCGGTGCCCCCGCGCCGGTCGGAGGAGGTCGCGGCGCGCCGCCTCGGCATCCCGGTCGGGGCCTGATCGCACCCCACCGGTGAGCGCCTCGGACCCGGGGCGGTCGCCTTCGACGAGCCTGCGGCCTGAGCGACGAGCCCGGGGCCCGCTGCACCTACTGTGGAAGCGTGACGCCGGCCGAGCTCCTGGGCGCATCGCTGGCCGATCTGCTGGCCGAGGCCGGCGCCGTCCGGGACGCGGCCCGCGGCCGCCGGATCACCTACTCCCCCAAGGTCTTCATCCCCCTGACCCGGCTGTGCCGCGACCGGTGCGGGTACTGCACCTTCGCCACCGCCCCTGCCCGGCTGCCGTCGCCGTTCCTGTCGCCGGAGGAGGTGCTGGCCATCGCCACCGCCGGCGCCGGCGCCGGCTGCCACGAGGCCCTCTTCACCCTTGGGGAGGCACCCGAGGACCGTTACCCCGCGGCCCGCGACTGGCTGGCCGCCAACGGTCACCAGTCCACCGTCGACTACCTGGCCGCCATGTGCGCCGTGGTGCTGGCCGAGACGGGCCTGCTTCCCCATGCCAACGCCGGCGCCCTCTCACCGGCTGAGCTCGCCCGCCTGCGGGAGGTCTCGGCGTCCCAGGGGATGATGATCGAGACCCTCAACCCGGCGCTGGACTGCCACCGGGGGGCACCCGACAAGGAGCCCGCCCGCCGGCTGGCCACCTTGGAGGCGGCCGGCGAGCTGGCCATCCCCTTCACGACCGGGATCCTGGTGGGCATCGGCGAGAGCCGGGCCGACCGGCTGGAGGCCCTGGAGGCCATCGCCGCCAGCCACCGCCGTCACGGCCACGTGCAGGAGGTCATCGTCCAGAACTTCGTGCCCAAGCCCGGCACGGCCATGTGGGCGGCGCCGGCCTGCCCGCCCGAGGAGGAGCTCTGGGCCCTGGCCGCCGCCCGCCTGCTCCTGGCCCCCGAGATCTCCCTGCAGGCCCCACCCAACCTCTCCCGGGACTTCGGCCGCCTGCTCGACGCCGGCATCGACGACTGGGGCGGTGTCTCCCCGGTCACGCCCGACCACGTCAACCCCGAGCGGCCCTGGCCGGAGATCGAGCGGCTGGCCGAGGTCACCGAGGCGCGCGGCTTCGAACTGGCGCCCCGCCTCACCGTCTATCCCCGCTTCGCCCTCGACCCCGAGCGCTGGCTCGACCCAGGACTGCGCCGGCCAGTGCTGGTCCGGTCCGACGCCGAGGGCCTCGGTCGCGATCGCCCCGACTGGCACGCCGGCGGCACCAACTCTCCGGCCCGGCTGCTCCCAGGCACACCCCGGGCCGCTTCCGCGATCGGCGAGGCGCTGGCCGGCGTGGTGCTCGGCCAGGAGGTCGGCGTCGCCGAGATCGTCACCCTGTTCTCGGCCCGGGGACGGGAGGTGGCCGCCGTCGCCGAGGTGGCCGACGACCTCCGCCGCCGGGCCGCCGGCGACGCCGTCACCTGGGTGGCCAACCGCAACATCAACTACACCAACGTCTGCACGTTCAAATGCCGGTTCTGCGCCTTCTCCAAGGGTCCGCTCTCGCTCAACCTCCGGGGTGACCCGTACCTGCTGGGCGTGGAGGAGATCCAGCGCCGGGTGGTCGAGGCGGTCGAGGCCGGCGCCACCGAGGTATGCCTGCAGGGCGGCGTCCACCCCAGCTTCGACGGCGACTACTACGTCGACGTGTGCCGGGCGGTGAAGGAGGCGGCGCCCGGCATCCACGTGCACGGCTTCACCGCCCTGGAGGTGACCGAAGGCGCCCGCCGGCTGGACGAGCCCCTGGCGGCCTACCTCCGCCGGCTGATCGACGTCGGCCTCGCCACTCTGCCCGGCACTGCGGCCGAGATCCTCGACGACGAGGTGCGCGCCGTCCTGTGCCCGGACAAGATCGACACCGACCAGTGGCTGGAGGCCCACCGCACCGCCCACGCCGTCGGCCTCCGCTCGAACATCACCATCATGTTCGGAGCCGTCGAGCAGCCGGTCCACTGGGCCCGTCACATGGTCCGCACCCGGGCGCTGCAGGCCGAGACCGGCGGGTTCACCGAGTTCGTGCCCCTGCCCTTCGTCCACATGGCGACGCCCCTCTTCATGCAGGGCCGGGCCCGGCGGGGGCCGACGTTCCGGGAGACGCTGCTCATGCACGCCGTCGGCCGCATCGCCTACGCCGGCTACCTCGACAACGTGCAGGTCTCGTGGGTCAAGCTGGGCGCCGAGGGCGCCCGCCAGATCCTGCAGGCCGGCGCCAACGACCTGGGCGGCACCCTCATGGACGAGAACATCTCCCGGGCCGCCGGCGCCGCCCACGGCCAAGGCATGGACGAGCAGGCCTTCCGAGCCATCGTCGAACCTCTCGGGCGCCCGCTGGAGCAGCGGACGACGCTCTATGGCCGGGTGACCCGATCGGTACCGAGCTAGCGGCTGGCGCCGGCGCGGGTGGCGCGGTCGGCGGGGCTCTGCGAGAGACCCTGGAGCAGGCCCTCCGACTGCCGGGCCACCAGCCGTTCGACGTGCTCGGGCGGCGCTTGGCGCGACCGGGCGGCGTGGACGATCAGCGCCTTGGGCGACAGCACACGCTGCTCGAACCACGACACGCCGAACAACAGAAGACTGAGGACCCCCAGGGAGAGGGTGATCAGGACCAATGGGGACAACAACATGTCCCCATCTTGCCCCAAACGGGCGGACCGAAACGAGGATGCCGGGCGGGAGTGGCGGCGGGAAGGGCCCGACCCCGTGAGAAGGTGGGGAATGACCGATCGGCAGCGGTACCGGACCGGCGACCCCGACGTGGACCAGCGGCTCCTCGAAGTCCTGACCGACGCCGGCGCCACGGCCGACGTCGACCAGCTGTTCGAGATCCTGGTCTCGGGCGTCGGCTTGGCCGGCGATGGCGCCGACCGGCTCGACCTGAAGATCACCAATGCCGCCCTCAAGGAGATGCGGGAGGCCTTCCGGCTCTTCGCCCCGTACCGCCCCGTCCCCAAGGTGACGATCTTCGGCTCGGCCCGCACGCTGCCCGACGATCCGCTGTACCTCCAGACTCGCGACCTGGCCGCCGCCCTGGCCGCCGCGGGCTGGATCGTCGTGACCGGCGCCGGCCCCGGGATCATGGCCGCCGGTGCCGAGGGCGCCGGCCCGGAGCACTCCATCGGCGTGAACATCCGCCTGCCCTTCGAGGATCCGAGCCCCGCGTTCGGCGGCGACGCCCGGCTGGTCACCATGAAGTACTTCTTCACCCGCAAGCTCATGCTGATGAAGGAGTCGGCCGGGTTCGCCGTCCTCCCCGGCGGCTTCGGCACCCTCGACGAGATCTTCGAGCTCCTGACCCTGCTGCAGACGGGCAAGGCGGCGCCCGCGCCCATCGTCCTCGTCGAGGTGCCCGGCGGCACGTACTGGCGGTCGTGGGAGCGCTTCGTCACCGACGAGGTGGTGGCCCGTGGCCTGGTGTCGCCGGAGGACCTCACGCTCGTGCGCATCACCGACGACGTGACCTCCGCCACCCAGGAGATCTTCGGGTTCTTCCGCAACTACCACTCGATGCGCTACGTGGGCGCCCGGCTGGTGATCCGGCTCCGGGCCGCGCCCACGAAGGCCGAGCTGGCCGAGCTCAACGACTCCTTCTCCGACATCCTCGCCCGGGGCCGCATCGAGAGCACGCCGCCCCAGCCGCCCGAGGTGTCGGGCAACGACCATCTCCACCTCCCCCGCATCGCCCTCCACTTCGACCGGGCGAGCCACGGGAGGCTCCGGGTGCTGATCGACGCCCTGAACAACCTCGCCTCCGCCCCTGCGGTGGCGGCGCCCGATCCGGCGAGCGTGGTGGCGGCGGGCTCACCGCCCGAGGTGGAACCGGAGTAGTACCTTTCGGCGGGGGTCTTCGTTCATGCGCCGTCTCATCGCCGTTCTGGTCAGCCTCGCCGCGCTCCTCACCGGGGTCACTGCGGTGGCCGTCGCCCCGCCCGCCGACGCCCAGGTCCCTCGGGACGAACCGAATCGCGGGTTGATCTACTCCGGCTTGCGGCGGGCCGATGCCAGCAGCCCCTGCCGGGGCGGCTACGAGATCATCAGCCGTCGGCGGGATGTCGCCGACCCCAGGCGTCGAGGCTGCACCCATGGGCCGGACCCCATCCCGGCCGATGTCGACCTGCGCCCGGGCCAGGACCCGACGTTCACCCGAGCCGAAATCTCGCCCTCCGGCACCCAGATCGCCGGTGGCGGCGGCGCCGCGGGGACGGTCGGCTGCTACGGCAACGGCACCGACGGCTACCGGGTACAGCTCGTCTACGCCCGGGAGGCCGGCCGCCCGGATCGCTACCTCGACTACGAGGCCCGCTTCCGGGAGTGGGCGGCCCACGTCGATGACATCTTCAATGCCAGTGCGGCCAAGACCGGCGGCATGCGCCACGTCCGCTACGTCACCGACAGCCAGTGCCGGCCCACGATCCAGCGCATCACCCTGCCCGCCGACGCGGTGAACGACTTCGCCGACACCCGCGACGAGCTCGACGCCCGGGGCATGGATCGCGTCGACCGCAAGTACCTGATGTGGGTGGACACGACCAAGACCCGCTACTGCGGCATCGCCACCACCTGGGACGACTTCACCGCCAGCTCCACGCCGGGCGTCAACGCCAACAATGGCAACCCGAACTACGGCCCGTTCATCGCCCGGGTCGACACCCCGTGCTGGGGGCAGCGTGACTCCACCGAGGCCCATGAGCTCCTGCACACCTTCGGCGGCGTCCTCGGCTGGAGCGACCCGGCCCAGGCCCCTCCCCACGCCACCAACGCCGGCCACTGCACCGACGAGTCCGACCGCCTCTGCTATTCCGACGGGCAGTCTGGCGTCTTCAAGCCCAACGGCTCGCGGACCTCGCTGCAGTTCGTCTGCCCCGCCACCCACGAGGTGCTCCTCGACTGCGGCAACGACGACTACTTCTCGACCAACCCGCCGGCGGGCAACTGGCTGGCCACCCGCTGGAACACCGCCAACAGCGCCTGGCTGGCCCGGTCGCCGCCGGCCGGGACGTCGACGAGCGCGGTCGCCGGCAGCACGTGGTACTCCGACGGGACCAAGTCGGCCTCAGGCCCGTCCGGCACGACCATCAGGGTCTACGCCACCAACGCCTTGGCCGGCGTGCCGTACCAGGTCGTCACCGGGCGCAACGGGGTGAACCCGGGCCAGCCCTGCGCGGTCGACCTCGTCGTCGTCAACCCGGCCGTGGTCTACGCCGGCTCCAATGGGCTCATCGGACGGGTGACCGGTACCGTCGACCGCCTGCCCGGCACCTACCAGGTGTGCTTCGCCCAGGCCGACCCGGTCACCGGCAACCGCGCCGTGACCGGCGTGGTCAACTTCACCGTCACCTAGGCGCCGGCGCCAGCGCCTCCAAGACGTCGTCGGCCCGTCGCATCGCCTCGCCGGCGTCGGCATCCGGAGACCCGATCTCGGGATCGAAATTGAGGTCGACGAAGGTCTCGGTGAAGCCTCTCGCCGCCAGGTCGGCGAGGTCGGACCGGATGTCGTCGAGCGACCCCACGAGCGGCGCCCGCTCCCCGGCGCGCACCTTGGCCACGCCGCGGCAGACGAAGCGCAGGGAGCCCGGGTCCCGGCCGGCGTCGGTGGCGCCCCGGCGAACGGTGGCGATCGACGTCTCGATCGTCGCCAGTCCGGCACGGCTGCCGCTGATCCACCCGTCGGCCATCCGCCCCGCCCGGCGCAGGGCGGCATCGGCTCCCCCGCCGAGGAGCAGCGGCGGGTTCGGCCGTTGAACCGGCTTGGGATCGACGCGGCACCGGGGCACCCGGTAGAAGTCGCCGTGGTAGTCCACGACGTCATCGGACCAGACGGCCCGCAGGCAGCGCAGGTAGTCCTCGGCTCGAGCGCCGCGGCGGGCGGTGGTCATCCCGACGGCGTCCAGCTCCGGCTCGAGCCAGCCGATGCCCAGGCCGGCGTCGAGGCGGCCGCTCGAGAGGTGGTCGAGGGTCGTCAGCTGCTTGGCCAGCACGATCGGCGCGTAGTACGGCATGTTGACGACGGCGACGCCGAGGCGGGCCGTGGCCGTGTGGCCGGCCACGTAGGCCAGTACGGCCAGGGGATCGTGCACGCTGCGGTACTGCGGTTCCAGCGCCGGCAGCCCGTCGCCGGTGAGAGGCGACAGCAGGCGCTGGAACGTCCACAGCGAGGAGTAGCCCAGTTCCTCCGCCCGGGTGGCGACCCGTAGGCAGTTGGCCGGCGTGGCCCACGATCCCGACACCGGCAGCGCGAACCCGAGCAGCACCGGCTCACCGTAGGTCAGAACAGCAGCCGGGCCACGACCGCCAGCGGCGCCACGAAGGCCAACACGGCGACCAGGTACAGGGCCCGGCCCGTCCAGAAGGTGGCGGCCAGGGCGCACTGGATGGGGACGAGCGTGGTGCCGTACCGCGGCTCGATGATGGTGTAGGTGCCGCGCACGACGAAGTTGACGCCCACCAGCAGGAGGGGACCGGCGACCAGCACGGCGCCGGCGGCGAGGGCCAGGGCGTACCGGCGGTCCTTCCGCTTCAGGGCCACGAGGGCCACGAGCAACGACCCCACGAACAGGTACGACGTCAGCACCGCCAGCGGGTACAGCGCCGACGGCTCCCGGTCCCACGGCGTGATGAACCGGGCGATGTTCTCGAGAAGCTGCCCCGGCCGCAGGATCGAGACGCGCTCGTCGCGCTCCATCGGCGAGGTTCCGGGACCGGCCAGCGCAGCCCGGGTCACCAGCCACACGGCCGAAACCAGCGCCGCTCCGCCCAGCATCGCCCCCGCCGCCAGCACATACTCCCGGGGCGAGCGGGCCGAGGTGTCGTCCGGGTGCCGGCGGGCCAGCGCCGCCCGGGTGAGCATGTACAGGCCGGCGGCCACCACCACGACGACGTTGGGGGCCTTGACCGCCATGGCCAGGGCGCCGGCGCCGACGAGCCACGCCCACCCGCCACCGCTGCCCTCCCATCGCAGGGCGGCCAGCATCACGAGCGAGCCGGCGAGCACGTTGGCCCCGTCGGGAGTGAGGAAGTGCCACTGCTGCAACAGCATGGGGCCGGCGGCGACCAGCGCCAGCCCGCACGCCGCAGCCCGGGTGCCGGCGCCCAGAGTCCGGAGGAGGCACCACAGGGCGACCAGGCCGGCGGCCATCCACACCGCCCCGAACAGCCGGCCGGCGTCGACCAGGTCGTCGTCGAGGCCGAGGGCCATCACGGCTCGGGCGCCGGCGTAGGTGATCAGGAAGTACGTCGGGGGGTGGATGTCGGCGCTGTTGATGCCGGCGTTGGGGAACACCGCAGGGTCGAAGCCGTCGGCGTCGCAGGGCGGGCGGTCGTTCCAGGTCGACGGCGTGTAGCCCCTGCAGGCCAGGGCCCGCAGGGCACGCTGGCCGCTCAGCTCGCCGTGGCGGACGACGAGGCGGCCGTCATCGATCTTGTACAGGTAGTCGGCATAGGCGAACTCGTCGAGCACGAACAGCGCCGGGTTGCGATCGACGGCGAGGGCGACGACCGGGACGCAGACGACGAGCAGCAGGAGGAACAGCGCGCCGAGCCGGAGCGCTGCCGGCCGGCGGGGTCGAGTGGCGCCGTCCCCCCGTCCGAGCATCGAGCGGCGAGGCTACCGTGACCCATCGCGCCGCTCCGAGGACCGTCGGCATCCTCCTGTTCGACGGGGTCGAGGAGCTCGACGCCGTGGGGCCCTACGAGGTCCTCTCGGCCTGGACGCGCATGCGCCCGACGACGGCTGGCGCACCATCACCGTCGGCGTCGCCGGCCCCGGCGCGTTCCGGGGGGCGACGGGGCTCCTGATGACGCCGGACGTCGCCCACGCGAAGCGGGGTCGATCGTGGTCGGTGTCGTCCTCGATCGGGACATGCACGACGGCCGGGTCGCAGGTGTACGGCGCGGCGTCTCCCTCGATGTCGTTGCGGAGGTCGACGATGGTCCGAACGCCGTGTGCCTCCAGCGCTCGCCAGCCGGCAGGGGTCAGGCGCTGGAGGCTGTCGGAGCGGACGACCGCTCCCCAGCGGGTGGACCCGCCCTCAGCCGTGGCCAAACCGCCGAGGTCCCGGGCGTTCCAGCAGTCCGGCCAGACGAGTCCTCTCTCCCGGCCGGGCGACGGGACGGTCACGGCCGCCGGCCGGCCTGGTCGACGGCGCGCAGCGGCGGCACGGCGTCGATCACCTTGCTGAACGACACCAGCTCGCCGGCGACGTTCAGGCCCGCCACCGCCACCAGGGCGACGTCGCGGGCGGCCTCGCCGCAGGCGGCCACGATGCCCAGGCCCAGGACGGCGCCGAGCACGTTGGAGCCGGCGTCGCCCAGCATGAGCCGCTCGTGCAGGTCGTCGAGGAAGAGCCCGAGGCTGGCGCCGATGATCACGGCGATGCCGCTGAGGTCCTCGGCGCTGCGCACGGCGACGAGGAGGAGCACGAACGCGCCGAGCCCCGCCTTGATCGTCCGCCCCGGTGCCCGGTCGAACAGGTTGGCCAGGTTGGCGCACAGGGCGACGAGGGCGGCGTCGGCGAGCAGCCGGCCCGGTGACTCGCCGACGAACGGGGCCACCAGGACCAGGGCCAGCACCGCGCCGCCGAAGAGCTTGAGCACGCCGGTGGTCACCCTCCCCTGGACCAGCGCCCCCAGGTGGCCCCGGAAGCCCCGCTCGGTCCCGCCGCCGGCCGCCGGCGCGCCCCCGCCGCCTCCGGCGAGGTCGTCGATCAGCCCCAGGAGCCCGAAGCCGAGCGCCGCCGCCAGCACGAGGAGGCGGGCGCCTCGGGCCGGCCCGTCGCCGACCCCGAAGGAGGCCACTACCGCCCGGCCTCCCTCGACCAGCACGGCGGCGAGGGGCAGCACGATCCCCGCCGCCGTGGGCAGCGACCTGCCGCGGAAGTTGTGCCGGGCCAGCGCCGGCAGAGCCAACAGGGGGCGGGCGGCCAGCCAGGTCAGGCGGGCGGCCAGGTAGCCGACGACGACGGCGGCGACGATCGATCTCACGTCGGCACCGCCCGGGCCGGCTTGCCGGTGGGCTCGAGCAGGCCGCCCCGTCCCGCCGGCGGGCCGGCGAGGGCCAGGAGGGCGAGCACGGGACCGACCGACACCATCACCATGGCGACGACGATGACACCGGAGTCGTTGACCGCCATTCCCACCAGGCCGGCGGCCAGGGCGGCGAGCACCCCGATCCGTATGGGCGTCCCTGGCCGCACCACAGCACGGGCCCACGGCAGGCGGAGCACCGCCACCAGCACCACGACGGCGATGACCGGCGTCACCGCGGTCCAGAAGTTCTGGGTCATCACGTCGAGGGTGACCTCGGCCCGGCGGGCCAGGGTGGCCCACAGGCTGCCGTCGCCAGAGCGCAGGGTCTCCGACGCCAGCCGGCCCAGGTGGGTACGGGCCGCCGGCGGGCGCAGCAGGTCCACCGCGGTGAGGACGGCGAGGACGCCGGCGGTCGCTCCTCCCACCACCGCTGCCCGCGGCCACGTCAGCCGCCCGCCGGCCAGGGCCAGCAGGGCCAGCGCTCCGATGGGCACGAGCGTGACCACGCCGCCCACGTCGGCACCCAGGAACGGCGCCCCGTCGACGTAGACGACCACCGCGAGCAGGGCGGCGACGGTCACCACCGCCTCCCGGCGGCGGGGGGCGTGGGCCACGTGGAGGCCGGCGAGGAGCAGGGTGGCGCCGGCCAGCACGCCGAAGGCGGTGTTGCCCAGGCCGAACCACCGGGAGGCGCTCTGGGGGGCGTAGCCGAGGATCCCGGCCAGCTGGAGGCGGGCCCCGGTGGCGACGTCGGCGACGAGGAGGGCCACCGTCGCCCCGAAGATCCACGCCAGCGGCGACAGGGGCCGGCGGCGGGCCCGCCAGGCCCCGGCGGCGATGGCCACATCGAGGGCGACCAGGACGGCCAGGCCGGCGTGGCCCATACCCGGGACGAAGGGCAGGGCCCGCAGCACCAGGGCGGCCAGCGGGAAGGCGGCCACCGCGATCGCCGCCGCTCGCAGCCACGGCCACGGGATCCACGGCGTGCGGCTGAACACGGCGAAGCCGGTGAGGAACCACAGGCCGACCTGGACGACGATGAACACCGTCGTCACCGGCAGCCACACCCGTTCCCGCCAGGCGCCGTCGCGGTCGAGGCGGGCGAGCCCCTCGAGTCGGCTCTGCAGCGCCGCCGGCGCCGGGTGGTACCGCAGGGGCCGCCCGGTGAAGGCGTGGGGCACCGGCGCGCCGAGGGAGTCGAGGATGGTGGGAGCCAGATCGGTGAGGGTCACCAGCCCGAGACGGCGGGTGGAGGGCGAGTGCAGGTAGCCCCCGACGACACCGGCCCCCGACGCCACCGCCGGCGTGAGCCGCCACTCGGCGGCCGGTGGTGTCACCGAGACCACGAGCAGGAGGGTGCCCGGCGGGATGCCGGCGTGGAGGCGGCCGATGAGCTCGTCGGCCGCCCGCAGGGCGGCCGTGCGGGTGCGGTCGACGTAGACCTCGGCGGCATCGATCTTCGTCACCGCGGCCGATCGTTCGAGGTCGCCCGGGTCCACGAGGACGGCGTCGGCGTCGGCCAGGGCGGCGAGGGTACGCGCCGCCACTCTGTCGACGTCGGCCCGCTGGCCGAACGGCGCCGGCCGGTCGTCGACGAGGAGCTCCTCGGCCGAGACGCTGCCCCCGTCGACCACGCCGTTGCTGTCCATCAGGGCGACCGCCGCCGGCCGGGCGACATTGGGATGGCCCGGGATCGACAGGTCGCTCAGGCCGGCCGCCAGGTCGGCGGTGCCCACCACCGCGGTGCGCCGGCCGGCGTCGTGCAGGGCGTCGCCCAGGGCGCCGGGGAGGGTCGGAAGGTGGCGGCCGGCGCCGGCCCGGATCTCGCCGGCGGCGGGCACCACGACGGCGCCGTCGCGCCCGACGGCCGCGTCGGCTGCGGGGCCGGCGTGCACCCGGCTGCCGGCGCCGAGGCTGGCGTAGCCCTCGGCAACCGTCGGGGTGTCCGAACGGGTGCGGACGCTCATCGCCCCGACCGCACCGTCGGCCGCCAATCGGTCCAGGATGGGCATGACGCCGGTGCCGAGGTCGTCCCAGCGCAACCCGGGCAGGCCGACGAGCACCACCTTCTCGGCCGCCGTGGTGGGCCCGATACTGGCGGGGACGGCGCGGCTGCCCGACCACGACGCCAGGGCCAGTACCACCAGCGCCAGTACGGCGACGCCCGCCATGCGGGCCCGGGTCGACGTGAGGCGGGGCCACAGGGCCCGGACGATGTCGGCGCCCTGGCGGCCGCGGTGGGCGAAGCCGGCCAGGCTGCGGCCGGTGTGGCGGTGGTCCATGACCACCGGCACCTCCAGCACCCGAGCGCCGGCCCGGACCGCATCGACGGTCAGGCCCACCTCCAGCCCGAACCGGGGGGCCAGCGGCAGGGACCGCAGCAGGGGGCCCCGGACGGCCCGCTGGCCCGAGAGCGGCGCGGTGGCGACAAGACCGCCGGTGCCCCGCCGGATGCCGGCGGCGGCCACCCGCCGCACCGTGCCGAAGCCCCCCCGCCCGCCGGCGGACGGCAGCACGCCGATGGTCATGTCGGCGTCGCCGGCCAGCACGGGGACCAGGAGCGCGGCGGCGCCCGAGGCGGTGACGCCGGTGTCGGCGTCGACGAGCAGGTAGACGTCGGTCTCCGGAGTGGCGGCCACCGCGGCGGCGACCGCACCGCCTTTGCCCCGGTTCTCCGGCAGGCCGAGCACCCAGGCGCCGGCGGCCCGGGCCTTCTTGGCCGTGGCATCGGTGGAGCCGTCGTCGACGACGAGCACATGGGTGACCCCGGCCACGCCGGCCAGGGCGGCCACCGTCTCGGCGACGGAGCCGGCGGCGTCCTTGGCCGGCACCACGGCGACGATGCGAGGGGCGCCGCCCCCCGGGCCGGTCACGGGGCTTCCGCCCCGTGAATGTCGCCGGAGCGGCCTCCCGGGCCGCTCACGGGGGCTTCCGCCCCGTGAATGTCGCCGGAGCGGCCTCCCGGGCCGCTCACGGGGGCTTCCGCCCCGTGAATGTCGCCGGAGCGGCCTCCCGGGCCGCTCACGGGGGCTTCCGCCCCGTGAATGTCGC